>Ga0247819_10000031_pt1 | contig 91570 bp, 77 predicted proteins | sample 13C_Xylose_Day6_FD_193428 | JGI IMG/M metagenome (GOLD analysis project Ga0247819, IMG submission 193428) | Soil microbial communities from agricultural site in Penn Yan, New York, United States - 13C_Xylose_Day6 | ecosystem: Environmental > Terrestrial > Soil > Agricultural land | place: USA... | reverse complement strand
AATCGGCAGCGCCCTGGCGCATGGCCTCGACCGCACGCTCGACAGCAGCGTGAGCGGTCATCAACAGCACCGGCAACTGCGGATGATGACAGCGCAACTGGGCCAGCAACTGGTGGCCATCCATGCCGGGCATGTTGACGTCACTGACCACCAGGCTGAACGCTTCGCCTGCCACGGCTTCGAGCGCTTCTTCAGCAGAACCTGCGGCGTGATAGGCAAATCCACCCAGCTCAAGGGTGTCGGCCAGGGCTTGACGCAAGACTCGATCATCTTCGACCAGCAGCACCTTGATGCCCATCACACGCCCCCCGCAGGCAGCTCGCCGATCAGCGGCAGAACAACCTGCACACAGGTACCACGACCCACTTTCGAGCGCACCTTCAGCGCGCCTTGGTGGGCCCGCACCACTGCTTGGACTACCGCCAGCCCCAGACCGGTACCGGTAGCCTTGGTGGTCAAAAATGGCTCGCCCAGGCGCGCTAACAGCTGCGCATCAATGCCAGAACCTGCGTCACTCACGCACAGGTGCAATGACTGCCCACGACGGAACAGGTGAACCTTGACCCGCGCCGGGCCCTGGCAGGCCTGCAACGCGTTCTCGATAAGATTGAGCAAGGCACCCACCAAGGTGTCGCGATTGCACAGCAACTCACCCAGGTGAATATCGCACTGCCAGCGCACCGCATGCCCCTGCACATGTGATTGCGCCGCTTGCTGCAGCGCCTGGAACAAGGCCTTTGGGCTGATCCGATCAGACACCGGCAGCTCGCCGCGGGCGAATACCAGCATGTCGCGAACCTGATGCTCCAGCTCATGCAGGCGCTCTTTCAAATTGCCGGCAAAGCGCTGGCGCGTGTCGCGCGGGAGTTCTTGCTCGGCATCGGCCAGGTGACTGGCATAGAGCATGGCCGCCGACAACGGCGTACGGATCTGATGGGCCAGTGAAGCGACCATCCGCCCCAACGACGACAGCCGTTCATGACGGGCCAATTGATCTTGCAGGCGACGAGTTTCAGTCAAATCATTGAGCAGCACCAACTGGCCCGGCTCGGCATCCAGCGAACGGGTGGCGATCGACAAGCGCCGACCATCACGCAGCGACACCTCATGCCCATCGTCCTTGCGCGGGGCAAAGCTGCGGGCGATGACCTGCCGCCACAGCTGACCAATCAGCGGCTCACCGAGCAGCTCGCACGCGGCCGGATTGGCTTCGCGCACAAAGCCCTGGGCATCGATCACGATCACGCCGCCGGGCAGCAGGTCGAGCAGGTTTTGCAAACGATTGGCCAGGCGCTCCTTCTCGTCCAGCTCAGCCATGCGCTGGGCACTGACCACCGCCAGCTCGCCCTTGAGCTCACTGACGCGCGCCTCGAGCATGCCGTACGACTCGCTGAGCTGGCTGGAGACCTGGCTGAACAGCGCGAAGGCCTGTTCAAGGCCCAGTCGACTTTCCTGCTCGACCGGGGTACGCCCCTGCGGATCGGGGGCTCGGGAAATCGTGGCGACTTGGGGCATCGTGCTCTCTCGCGTGACTGACCGTCAAAAACGGTGTGTTGCCTGCGATATAGCAATAGCCGTGCCGGAGATTCGAGAGTGCATTGCGAAGAAAACCACAAGTGGGCGTGGAGCCCCTTGAATACGGGGCCTTGCGCCCCTGCAAATGGTGTGGACATTCGCTTCGGCGGGCCGTCCCTTGCCCGGACCGAAGCAAGCAGGCGTCAATCCTCCGCCTGCTCCTCGCCATCACGACGGCTCATACCGTACTTGCGCATCTTCTCCACCAGCGTGGTGCGACGAATACGCAGGCGCTCGGCGGCCCGAGCAACAATGCCATTGGCGTCGTCCAGCGCCTGCTGGATCAAGCCTTGCTCAAGGCTACCCAGGTAGTCCTTCAAGTCGAGGCCTTCCGGCGGCAACATGGCGTGGCTGGAGAAGTCCGGCGCGTGGCCATTGATCGCCACCCGCTCTTCGAGGTCGCTGCGCAGGCTGTCGACCAACTGCTCGTCCTCGTCATCGACGTAGCGGAATTTCTTCGGCAGCTCCGACACCCCGATCACCCCATAGGGGTGCATGATCGCCATGCGCTCGACCAGGTTGGCCAGCTCACGCACGTTGCCCGGCCAGCCATGCCGGCACAGCGACATGATCGATGCCGAGTTGAAGCGGATCGAGCCGCGCTTTTCGTGCTCCATGCGCGAGATCAGCTCGTTCATCAGCAGCGGGATATCCTCGACGCGCTCGCGCAGCGGGGCCATCTCGATGGGGAAGACGTTCAAGCGGTAGTACAGGTCTTCGCGGAAGGTGCCGTCCTCGATCATGGTCTCGAGGTTCTTGTGCGTCGCGGCAATGATGCGCACATCGATGCTTTGGGTCTTGTTGCTGCCCACCCGCTCGAAGGTACGCTCCTGTAGCACGCGCAGCAGCTTGACCTGCATCGGCAGCGGCATGTCGCCGATCTCGTCGAGGAACAGGGTGCCGCCGTTGGCCAGCTCGAAACGCCCGGCACGGCTGGTGATCGCCCCGGTGAAGGCGCCCTTCTCGTGACCGAACAGCTCGCTTTCGAGCAACTCGGCCGGGATGGCCCCACAGTTGACCGGCACGAACGGCGCTTCGCGGCGCTTGGAGTGATAGTGCAGGTTGCGCGCCACCACTTCCTTGCCGGTGCCCGACTCACCCAGGATCAGCACGCTGGCGTCGGTATCGGCGACCTGCTGCATCATCTGGCGCACATGCTGGATGGCGCGGCTGGTCCCGACCAGGCTGCGGAACAGGTTCGGCTCACGCTGACGACCACGCTCACGGGCCTGGTCGTACATCTCGCGATAGACCTGGGCACGGTGCAGCGAGTCGAGCAGCTGGCTGTAGCTGGGCGGCATTTCCAGGTTGGACAAGACGCGGCGGCGCAGATCTTCCGGGAACTCCGCAGAAGAAATTTCACCCAGAAGCAGAACCGGAAGGAACTCATCCCAGGCAGCCACTGTCTTAAGGAGCCCCAGCACACTGGCTGGCGCATTTACGGTTCCGATGAGTACGCAGAGCACTTCACGACTGGAAGACAACGACTCCACCGCTTGCTGCCAATCCTGGCTGGAGCACGGGAGGTTTTCTTCGCCGAGGAAGTTCAACACCACCGCCAGATCGCGGCGGCGGGCGCTGTCGTCATCGATCAGGAGAATCTTGGTTTCACGCCACATGCAATAGCAACTTCCCTAGTCATATCGGCGCCCGAGGGCGTGCTCGACATCATTCCGACTGAATGGTCAGTGTTCGGACGTCTGAAATTCGAAAACAGCCACTAGTAAAGTCAAAAAACAGCACATAGTCAAATTTATGGCGCGCAGCTTTTTGCATCTTTCAGTGTCAGCTGAACAGATGGTATACCTTAGCCGCGTTTTTCGCCTGACGGATTTGCGTCATCTCGTCGACTATTGATTGACGCTCACCACTTGCAACCTCGATTAGGTGCCGGTAAGTCTCCAGCAATTGCTCAAGACTTACCCGCACCGCGCCTTCGTTTTGCGATGCCTCTGCCAGCACGTCCTCGACGCACAAGCGGCATTCGAGGTCGAGCTCGCCCACCGCATCCCAATCGCGTCCGGCCAGGGCGGCCAACAACGCCTCACGGGTCTGTTCGATGCGCTCGATAACCTCGCTCATGACACTCTCCTTGAATCAGCCTTCAGGCTGCTGGTCGGCGATTGCATCCCAACCTTCCTTGACCGTGATCAGCAGGCGCGCGACTTCGTCGATGATCGCCGGATCACTGTTGACGTTGGCCTCGACCAGACGGCGGCTCATGTAGGTGTAGAGGTTGTCCAGGTCGGTCAAGCTGTCGGCGTGGTTTTCCAGGTCCAGGCCTTCGCGCAGACCGCCGATGATGTCGATGGCCTTGCCGATCAGAATACCCTTCTGGGCCACGTCCTTGCGCGCAATGGCGCCCTTTGCCTGAGCCAAGCGGTCCAGGCCACCCTGCATGAGCATCTGTACCAGACGGTGCGGGCTGGCCTCGGAGGTCTGCGCCACGCCATTGACTTTCTGGTATTGCCGAAGGGCCAACATCGGGTTCATGGATCTACCTCGTTGCAGCGAAAAAGGTTGCGTATACCCTGTGTATCGCCGTCACGTCAAAAAACTTTAGCGCCAAAGCTAAAAGCCCGGTGCGTCGATATGACGCTACCGGGCTTTGTGCCGCTGCCGCGAATCAGGATTTCTTGGCTTGCGCGTTGATCGCTTCGAAGATCGAGGTGATCTGGTCGGCCTGGGCTTTCATCTTGCCCAGGGCGGTGTCCAGCGCTACGTATTTCTTGGTCAGCGACTCGGTCAGCGACTCGGTGCGACGGTCGAGGGCAGCCTGTTGTTCCGTGAGGTTCTTGGCGACTTGGTCAAGGTTGTTCTTACGCGTGGCCAGGCTGCCGTCGGTGGCGTTGTACGGATCAATAGCCTTGTTCATGCGCTCAAAGATACCGTTGGTGCCGGTGAACAGCTCCTGCACTTCGGCGCCGAGCTTCTTGTCGTTCATCGCCGCGGTGAATTTAGTGCTATTGAACTCCAGGGTGCCATCTTTCTGGGTATTGATACCTAACTGACTCAGGGTCGTCAGGCGATCCCCAGAGCCGACCTCTGCCAGAACACCGCGGATATCCTTGAGCAGCGAACGCGTAGTCGGATCGTTGGTCAGGGACGCCAGGACCATGTTGCCATCAGCATCAGTGGTGGTCTTGGTCAGCGTTGTGATTGCGTTCTGCAGGGTATTGTAGGCATCCACAAAGCCCTGGATGGACGTCTTCAGGCCATCATTGTTAGCTGCGACAGTCACCGTGGTTGGCGAGCCGACCACGCTTTTGCCAGTCAGCTCCAAGGTCAGGCCGCTGATCGCATCCTTGACTGTGTTCGAGGCACTGGTAACTTCCAGACCATCGACCTTCAGCACGGCATCCTTGGCAACATCATCGATATAGCCCGCGCCTTCGGTGGCCATCGACTTGGTGCCGTCAATATTCAACGCAGTAATGCCACTTACCGAAATATCGCTGCCTTTACCGGTGGTAGACGAACCCAGGACCAGGCGCGCACCATCTTTACCCGTCACGATGTTGGCAGAAATGCCGCTGGCGCTCAGTTCGCTGTTGATTTGATCACGCACCGATTGCAGCGTTGCACCATCACCGACACTGACGGTGTAGTTCTTACCGCCCTGGCTGATGAGCAGGTCGCCTTTAGGGATAGAGGTACTCGCCCCCCCCACAAAGGCCTGGCTCGCCACCTTGGAACCGGTGGCCAGATTCGCCACCTCGATGCTATAGCTGCCTGCCACCGCCGTATTACCAGCAGTGGCTTTGACGATACTGTCGCTCGCCGAGGTCGCCGCATAGGCATTGAACGACGGGGCGTCCTTTTCGTTGAGCTTGCCCATGGCAGTGGTAAATGCAGTAAGGGCACTGCGCAGCGCACCAACCCCGGATATATACGCAGTATTGTTGCTGGTCTGGCGAGTGATCTGCGCCTGCTTGGCGGCAGTATCAGCCTGGACCAGGGCAGTCACGATCTCGGTAATGTTGAGACCAGACCCAACGCCTGTACTGGGAAGAATCGGGCTTGCCATGCTATGTTCCCTCTCGTAAATACGCCAGTGCCACTCCCGTGGACCTGGCCTTCACTGCATCATGATGTTCGCCACCAATCAAACCTTAGCGTCGAACAGAATACTATTGACATCGCTCAGGCTATTGGCAATTCGCAGTGCCTCTTCTGAGGGCAGCTGGCGAATCAACTCACCGGTTTCGCTGGCGATGACTTTGACCACGATCTTGCCGGATTCTTCATCCGTGGAGAATTCCAGGTTGCGTCGAGTCGAACTGAGAAACTTTTCAATCTCGGTAACTGCGTTGCGCACCTTTTCGGCATCATCGACTACCGAAGCTGGGTGCGAACCCTTGCCACCACTGGTGTCCACCGACCGGTTAACCGCCTTTTCGGAGGCCGATTTTTCGGCGACCGATTTTTCGGCGACCTGCTCGACCGGACGTGCGGCCGGGTAGGATAGATTCAGCTTTACGCTCATGTCCATGTCCACCACCTCGCAATGAAAAGGCGGGGAAGTGCCTCAAAGTGCACTCCCCCGCCAGCTATCATCAGCTATTAGCCGAGCAGCTTCAGAACAGCGGATGGCAGCTGGTTGGCCTGAGCCAGAACCGAAGTCGAAGCTTGCTGCAGGGTCTGCTGCTTGGTCAGCTGGGCAGTTTCAGCAGCGAAGTCGGTGTCCTGTACACGGCCACGAGCAGCTTCGGCGTTTTCGTTGATGTTTTGCAGGTTGTTGATGGTGCTGGTCAGACGGTTCTGCGAAGCACCCAGGTCAGCACGCGAGCTGTTGATTGCATTCAGAGCGTCGTCGATGGCGCTGATGGCGGCGCTGAAGTTGTTCTGCGCGGTGGTGCTGTCAGCACCAGCGATGGTCTTACCAGCCAGGCCGGTCAGAGCAGCGTTGGCACCGGTGGTTTTCATCGCGCCGCTCAGGCTGATGGTGATCTGGTTGGCAGTACCGTTGTTGGAGCCGACCTGGAAGGTCATGACGCCAGCGGTGCCGTCCAGCAGGTTTTTGCCGTTGAGCTGGGTGCTGTCGGCGATACGGTCGATTTCCAGCAGCATGGACTGGAATTCTTTGTTCAGAGCGTCACGGTCGGTCGAGCTGTTCGAGTCGTTTCGCGACTGAACGGCCAGTTCACGCATACGCTGCAGAATGTTGGTCTGCTCTTGCATCGCGCCTTCAGCGGTCTGGGCGATGGAGACACCGTCGTTGGCGTTTTTGATAGCCATGGTCTGACCACGGATCTGCGAGGTCATGCGGGTAGCGATCTGCAGGCCAGCAGCGTCGTCTTTGGCGCTGTTGATTTTCAGGCCGGAGGACAGACGGGTCATCGAGGTGCTCAGTGCATCGGAAGCACGGTTCAGGTTTTTCTGAACGCCCAGAGAGGTGGTGTTGGTGTTAACAGTCAAAGCCATGACGAATTCCTCGTTGGATTGGGTACTACGGCTTCCGGCCTTGGCAATTCGCCGGGTGTGGCACAGAGAACCTTCGTAATAGTTATCGTCGTCAGGGCGGGTTGCTTTAGCGGATTTTCGAAAAAATTTACTGGCATCCTGCCAGCCCAATGAAATCAAGGAGTTGACGCCAAGATCCAGGCAACCAAATGTCCCCTTGTATGAGTCTTGTGGTAGAGCCTGAGCTGGCCTTCGGAGGATTTAGCGCAATCGGGGTGTGAGCGGTTTTACTCGCGAAGAGGCCGACAGGAATAACTCAGTAACCAAAACAAAAACGCCGCCCTGGAATCGGCGGCGTTTTACGGGTGGCAGCTGTCAGTCACGACGCTCGACGATGGCCGAGCCCCACGACAAGCCCACGCCAAAGCCACTCAAGGCAACGCGCCTGTGCTGCGAGCCGAGCACATGCTTCTCAAGCAGGAGCGGGATGCTCGACGACACGGTATTGCCGGTCTCGACCATGTCCTTGACGAACTTCGTCTTGTGTTCACCCTCATCGAAGCGCGCCGAAACCGCATCGACGATCGCCGCGCTACCTTGATGCAGGCAGTACAGATCAATGTCCTCGGCCTGCAGCTGGCTAGCTTCAAGCAGCTGTTGCAAATGCGCCGGCACTTTGACCAGGGCGAAATTGTAGACCTGACGACCATTCATGAAGAACTTGCCATCAGTGGTACGCAGATGTTCAGCGCCCGAACCATCGCTACCGAACAGCGACTTACCGAGCTGCCAAACGGCATCCTCGCACATCCAGGTCGCCGTGGCTGCGTCACCGAACAGCATGGTGGTGTTGCGATCTTCAGGGTCGACGATCTTCGAATATGGGTCAGCGGTGAGCAGCAAGCCATTCTTCAGCCCAGCCGCCTCCATGAAGCCTTTCATGGCATAGATGCCATAGACATAGCCGGAGCAGCCCAGGGAGATATCGAAAGCAGCGATCGCGGTCGGCAGGCCAAGCTTGTGCTGAACGATAGCTGCGGTATGGGGCAGACCTTCGGCATCGCCGTTCTGGGTGACGACGATGACGATGTCGATGGATGCCGGATCAAGCGAGGGATTGGCAGCAAACAGATTTTTAGCAGCTTCGACACACAGGTCGGAGGTTTCCTGGCCATCGTCCTTGCGCGGCAAGAAGGTCGAACCGATCTTGCCGAAGATGAAATCCTGGTCTTTGCCGAATTTCGCGCCCTGGGCGTAGTTGTCCACCCCTTCGGTAGGCACGTAGCTGGCGATGCTTTTAATGCCAATCATATGGCTTCCCAATTCAATTACAGCGAAATACCCACTGCCTGCGCAACGACAAAACGCCAGGCGATACGGCGGCAACCGATCCCTGACAGCGTGTCCAGGTGCGACGCAGCGGCTCCCGGTTTTCGACAATATACAGTGAAGATGCGCGTTCTGACTCTCAAGTCACGCTCTTTTTGTCGAATAGCCGGGCACCGCCTTGCGCCTGTACCAGGTGACGTTCAAAAGCTGCTGAGGGTTTGGCCAAGAACCTGCACTACACGGTCCTGATCGGACGTGGGTAAACCCCACCACAAAGGCAGGCGCAACAGTCGCTCGCAACTGTGCTCGGTCACCTGCATGTTGCCATGGGTACGCCCATAGCGCTCACCTGCCGGCGACGAATGCAGTGGCACGTAGTGGAACACCGCATAGATCTCATGCTGCTTGAGCACATTGAGCACCTGTTGCCGATCGATACCCGGAGCCAGCAATACATAGTACATATGAGCATTGTGTTGGCAGTGGTGCGGGATGATCGGGCGGCGCAGCAGGCCTTGCTGCTCAAGCCCTGCCAAGGCGTCATGATAGTAATCCCAGCTGGCCAGGCGCTTGTCGGTGGTGGCTCGTGCTTCTTCGAGCTGAGCCCAGAGAAATGCTGCGATCAGCTCGCCCGGCAAGAACGACGATCCCACTTCCTGCCACGTGTACTTGTCCACTTCACCGCGGAAGAAGCGACTCCGATCAGTACCCTTCTCACGGATGATTTCGGCGCGCTGGACTTGCTGTGGGTCATTGACCAGCAATGCCCCGCCTTCGCCAGAGATGACGTTCTTGGTCTCATGGAAGCTGAATGCCCCCAGATCGCCAATACTGCCCAACGCCCGTCCTTTATAGCTGGACATCACGCCTTGAGCGGCATCTTCGACCACCCGCAGGCCATGCTTGCGGGCAATCGCCATGATGCTGTCCATTTCGCATGCGACCCCAGCGTAGTGCACAGGCACGATAGCCTTGGTCCGAGGCGTGATTGCTGCTTCGATCAGGCGCTCATCGAGATTGAGGGTGTCGGCGCGAATATCGACGAACACCGGCACCGCGCCACGCAGCACAAAGGCGTTAGCGGTGGAGACGAAGGTGTACGAGGGCATGATGACTTCATCGCCCGGCTGGATATCCAGCATCAAGGCAGACATTTCCAGCGCGGCGGTGCACGAATGGGTCAGCAACGCCTTTTGGCACCCAGTCTGCGTCTGCAGCCATTGATGGCAGCGCTTGGTAAAAGGACCATCGCCGGCGAGCATGTTGCCGAATTTGGCTTCGGCAATGTAGAACAGCTCCTTACCGGTCATGTGCGGGCGGTTGAAGAGAATTTTTTCAGTGCTCATTGCTGAATTCCGCAGTTGGCGCCAGAGTGGGTGGGAGCACAGGTTGCTGCTCAGCACACCGGGGATGTACTGATACGTCCACCGATCTGAGTTCCCTGTTCGAGGTTTTCATAAAAGTACGAGGTGAAGCCGGCTGCAGCCATCGCCCGTTGAATCTCGCCGATGTCGTACTCCAGACGGTGCAACTCGAAGGCTTGTCCATCCCAAGTGGCGAAGCCTGCCCGCGGATCACCGTCACGCGGCTGGCCCACCGAACCTGGGTTGCAATAGACCTTGCCCCGGCCCTGCCAGAGGCACTGGACATGGGTATGCCCGGAGACAAAAACGCTGCCGGGCAACGCATCGAAATAGGCCTGGGACGGCTGCAGGTACTCGTCCAGTGGGTCGGCCCAGCCACCGTGCACCAGGCTGATGCCCAGCTGCTTGGCCTGAAGATCAAGGCCTTCGAGCCAGGCCAGGTTTTGCGCGGTGATGACCTGCGCCTGATAATCCAGGCAGCGATTGGCACTGTTGGAGCGCGGGCAGCGCGCACCCCGGGCCAGGTACCAGTCATGATTGCCCATCACTGAAAACACTTGGCGCTCGCGCAGGGCGTCGCAGCATTGATTGACCTGACAGTAGTAACCCGCGGTGTCGCCCAGGCAGATGATCCGTGACACCCCCAGCGCATCGAGCTTTGCGAGTACGGCGCGCAATGCGCTGTAGTTGCCGTGGACGTCAGAAATGATCCCGATCATGAATCACATAATCCTCTATGTAGCGTACGGCGAAGCCCTGACGCAGCGTTGACGCCTGCGGCGTCTGCCGATCGAGATAGAACTCCAGGCACATCTTCGCCTCGTTGTAACCGAAAGCGCGGCGAATGGAACTGGTCGAGGAAATACGCGGATTGATCTCCAGCAGGTACCAGTTGCCGTCGCTGCCACGGCGAAACTGCAAATTAGTCGGACCTACCGGTTTGAACGCGCGGCACAACCGGGCGACTACCACGTCGAGGCTTGCGTGCTGGCAAACCCGCGCCTTGGCGGTCGAGCCATCGGAGGCCAGACTGCGCTGGAAGGTGATGCTCGGGCCACTGCCGCCCCGGCCATCACCGAACACTGCAACAGTGTACTCCTGAGCAGCGTTGCCGATGATCGGCTGGGCCATCAGCACTTCACCGAGTAGTGGCGCATAGGCACTGAAGTCGCGCTCCTCGCCCACCCAGACCAGGCCTTTGGAGGCATAGCTGCGGCGCGGCTTGAGCAGAAATGGCAGGCCAAAGGCTTCCTTGAGCGAGCGAAAATCGCCCTTGAGCAGGCTGGGGATCCGGCATGCCTCATCCATGCCGAGCAAGGCCTCATGCATCGCCCACTTGTCTTGCGACAGCTCGATCAGTTGCGCGGCGTTGAGCGCCAGCTGGCAGCCGGTCTGGGCGAACGCCTCACGCTGCTGCGACAGCCAGTGCACATCTTGTTCAATGCCCGGAATCAACAAGTCGACGGCATGCCGCTGGAGCACGTCCAGCAGCCATTGCTGATAGTTTTTGTCGGCAGTCAACGGCGCTTGCTCGAACACATCGCACCAGGCTTGGCCGACCGCATCATCGAAGATGTCGGCGCCAATCAGGCGCAACGACGGGTCGGCGGCACGCAGCGACCTGAGCAGGCCATAGCCCATGATCGCGCCAACCCCGGTGACCATCACGGTCCTCATGCGTCGCTCTCCCGATGAATTCGCATCAACTCGAAACCTCGCTGAATATCGATCTGCGGCACGTAGCCGATTTGCTCGAACAGATCCTGCGAGCAAACGAAGGGCGGCAGATCGGGAATATCGTCTTTGTCTGCGAGAAAGCGCACATCGCCAGGCTGGCCAAAAGCCGCGATGGCCGCCAAGGCTATCTCGGAAAGCCGTGGGTCTTGCGGATGAGCGCAGTTGTACAGGCCGCCGATACCCCCACTGGCCACGCGCGCACAAATCTCGGCCAGATCATCCAGGTGCAAGTAACTGCGCCGGGCATCGTTGCCCCCATGGAGGTTGACGGTATTGCCAGCAGCAGCGTTGTCGGCGATGGCATAGAGCAAGGGTTGGTGCGCACGGCACAGGGCCTGACTGTCATACACCTGGCTGAGGCGCAGAATGCATAGGGTCATGCCGCGGGTCGTGCAGTACAAGCTCGCGACCTCCTCTGCATGGCGCTTGGACAGTGCGTAGATACCGAAATATCGATCGCCCGGCTGATAACCGGCCGAGCGTGAGGACAGCAGGATCACCTGCCGTGCACCACAGCGTTCCGCCAGTTGACAGGCAGCCAGGGTGCCGACGCTATTAGCCTGTTCGGCGCGAATCAAGTCCTCTGGTGCGTTGCCGCCAAAATCGGCAGCGGCATGCACCACCACGTCAAACGTGTCGCTGATGTCGGCTGGCGCGCCGTGAATTAGGTCGAACGCCACGTCTGCCTGCCGACGCCCAGCCATTTTCACCGGGCCATGCCGTGACAGCGCTTGAGCAATGGCCTTGCCTAGCGTCGAGGTACTGCCGATCACCAAGCTGTTCATTGGTCGGCGAGGGTCGCTTCGAGCATCAGCGCGCAGCTGAGCTCAGGGTAGTCGATAGCCACGGTACACATGGCGGTGGTGATGTTATCGCTGAGGTTCAGGCTCCTCATCTGCGAGGTCATGAATGGCTTGAGGAACAGCCCCTCTTTGCGCAAGACGCGCAGCCCTGCTTGCTCCAGCTCCTCGGTCAGGGTCGCCAGCGAGTAGGCACGCAGATGCCCAAGCTGATGATCACCGGCCCCCAGCGTCATCATGTCATCAAGCAACCCGGCAGCGTGACCAAAGCGACGGTGCAGCGATTGCGCATTCGGCACAAGCACGAAGCAGCGCCCACCGGGTGCCAGGTACTGCTTAAATTTGCGCAGCACCTGCTGCGGATCTTGTACATGCTCAAGGACAAAACCCATGACGATGAGGTCAAAACGCTGCTCGGTTTCGAAGGTCTCGAAGTAGCTTTCGATAATGTGCGCCTGACAGTCCGGATACTGTTCCTGGAACTGGGCAATCACCGACGCTGAACCGTCGATCACCGTGTGCGTGCGAAAGTAACTGGAAAACCGCTGGGTCGAGAAGCCATGACCAATACCCAACTCGAGCAGGCTGAGCTGTGGCCCGCACAACTGCATGATGCGCCGCGGATACCAATTCAGCATGATGTTGTTGTCATAGGCGTAGCCAAAGCTGTCGCTGTATGCCGCGATATAGGTATCAAGCGTGTTGTTCATCTGTGCCTCTGTTCTCGCATGAGTCGGATCGATGTGCGCAATTCAATGACTGGCCTGCCTTATCCGGGCAGCCAAGCTCGCCGCCAGGCTTGCAGTCGCTCACCCTGCAGCAACCAGTTGTGACGCACCTGGTTGCGCAGCTCTTCGCCCAGCGCCGCTGACGCCTGAGGATCCTCAAGGTGCAGACGGATCGCCCGTATCCAATCATTGGCCGTGTTGTCGACGCGGCTCAGCGGCAGTACATCGCTGCCGACCAAACCGGGGCTCTTGCTGCAGATCAGCGGATGACCACAGGCTGCATGTTGAAGCACGCGCAGGTCTGCCGAGCAGTGGTTGCTCAAGCTGTCACTCATCGGCACCAGGGCAAGGTCGAGATCCAGCGCCGCCAATGCAGGCCCCAGGTCGTTCCACTGGGGTGCCGGGTGACGCTCGGCAAGCAATGGCTGCAGTGACGCCGGGCAATCGCCAAGCACTACCCAGTGCACCTCATTGGCCAGCGCCGGCAGCACCTCGCTGAGCAAACCGCTGTCCTTGCCACCCAACCAGCCCACGCGGGGCTTGTCGGCCACGCCGCGCTGCGCGCTCAAACGCCCCCAGCTTGTTGGCAGGGCGCTCTGCAACAGGCACACGTCTTCGTGCTGGCCCTGAAGCAGTTCGGCCAGCATTGGGCTTGCGACCATTACCCGGTCGGCCTGGAGCATGCCCTGCTGTAGACGCTCGAGCAGTTGCTCGGCATTCATGCCAATGGCCAGATCCATCGCCGGCAGATAGCCATCAAGGTCATATACCTTGAACGCCGTCGAGAAGGCCCGCAGCCTGCGCAAGGCCAATAGCCCGACATCGTCGAGCGGCCGCTGCATAACCACCGTTGCCGGCGAAAAGCGCTCGATTTCAACTGCCGACAACCAACCGGTGGTGGCTGCAGCTTCGATCTGCCCGGCCCGCTCAAGGGCCGTTAGCGGCTCTAATAAGCGTGTCGCAGAGCCTGGCTGCTGCTCGCCCAGGCAAGCCAGCACTTTAGGCAAAGCATCAGCTGAGGGCGACCAGCACAGGGCGTTGTCCTGCAGAGCGAATGCCTCGCCATCGCGCAGGGAAAAATTTCGGTTATAGCCAGGATCTCGGGCTAGCAGCGGCAGCCAGCGCGCATACAAGGCATCTTCCTGCTCGGCGCTCGGCCTGCGCTGGCCGCGCGCGTCCTGTAGAAGGCGGGCATGCGGGGTCCACACGTTGACGTAACCGCCCTGGTGCAGGCGCAAGCACAAATCAGCCTCGGCCCATGGCGCCAGCAGCGGATCGACATCCAGCCCTGCCGCCTGCAGGAACAGTTCGCGCCTGATCATCAGGCATTTACCGCCCAGCGCCGCGCAGCGCTGTTCGAGGCCAAGCCGGCCCATGTAGCCGGCATCCTGGGCTGGCATGCCGCGGAACAACTGGCCAATGCTGGCGCTAGCGCCAAGCAGCAACGCGGCCTGCTGGATGCTGCCTTCGCGGTCGAACAACTTGCCACCCACCGCGCCCACTTCGGCGCGCTGGGCGTGGTTGAGCAGCGCTTGCAGCCAGTCGGGCTCAAGCACTGCGCTGGCCGCATCGAGCAACACCAGGTAGTCACCCCGCGCCTCTTGCGCCGCGGCATTGCACATGGCCGCACGCGACTGACCAGGCATGAACTGGAACACCGCAAAGCGCGCCTCATCCATCTGACTGACCATTTGCAGCCAGGCCAGCAAGTCCGGGTCATCGCTGCCAGGATCGATCAGGATCACTTCATAGGCGTTGTGGGTGGTGTGCATCAGCAGGCTTTCCAGACAGCGCTGAAACGCCAGCAAAGATCCTTCCAGGTAGATCAGTACACTGACGGTGGCGTCTTGCTGATGGCCATAATCGATGCGGTAACGACCCGGCGCGCCGGGCAAGTCGATCACCTGAGCCTGCGGATAACCGCTGGTGCGCAGATGGTCGGTGATCACCGCATGCTCATCGGCGCAGATCTGCGCCCGCACCGCGTTGGCCACCAGCAGCGCATCACTGACGTGCTCCACGGCTGCCTGGCCATGTGCTTGGATCAGACGCAGTTGAGCATGCAGCTCGAAGGCGCGCCCACCCTCAGGAGCAAAGCCATGCTGCTGTAACAGGGCCTCGCGTCGGTAGCACCAATGGCGAGACAGACTGGCTGGAAACGCCAGCAGCAAGTCCAGGTCCAGATCCGGGCGCAGGGCAATATCGACCAAACCGTCCTTCACCTGCACGGCTTCATCGGCATACATCGCCAGGCAACTGGGGTCGCCGTCCAGCAGTTTCAGGGCGGCCGCCAGCAGGCCACAGGGGGTGAACGTCTCGCCAGCATCGACAATCATCAACCACTGGCAATCACTGCGTTCGAGCAGACCGTTGATCAATGGCACAGCTTGCTCGACCCCACCCTCCAGCCAATCGACCTGAGCCTGACTTGGCCGCGAGTTGCCCAGCACATGTACCGTATAACGCTGATACAAGCTTTGCTGCAGGCTCTGCAGGGTGCGGGCCAACGCCTGCGGATCTGCCCCGTCGCGCACCACGATGGCAAGAGTCGGTGCCGCTGGACTGGCCAGGCGTTGCTGGATCAGTTGCAGCGGCGTCGGCTGCGGATAGCGCTGGCGCAGCCAGTCGAGCGCACCGCGCCGATTGCCCTGCGTCTCGCGCTCGGCAGCCGCTTGAGTCTTGGCGATGAAAACATCCAATTGCTGCCAGAACCCTGCGGTGCGCTGGACGTATTGCGTCAACGCCTGTGGCAGGGTCGAACGGGCCTGCTCAAGCGCTTGCGGTTGGTCGAGCATGGCGAAGCCGACATTGCCAAAGAACCCCAGGTTGAGGAACTGCTCGTCAATCCCGTGCCCCGGGATGAAGAGCACCGGACACCCGCAGAGCACAGCCATCACGCAGGTCATCGACCACTCATGGCTGTACAGCACCTCGGCCTTGCGCAGCAAACTGGCCAACTCGGACAGGCTCAGTGGATTGGCGACACTGAGCAGGCGAATATCGTCAGGCAATTGCGTGTAGTCGATCTGCTCCAGCGGATGGCGGTTCTGATAGAGGTAACGACCTTCACGCACCGCGCCTGCCGGCGGCGGCGAGAACAGCCCGATGTCGATCGCCGGCAGGCACAACAGGTCGAACTCGCTCAGCCCCAATCGTTCGGCCAGAGGCGCTGCATAAAAGAACAGCAGATCGTCGCTGCGCGCCTGCATGCCGCGACCAGAGATCGCCCCTTCGAAATTGAGCAAAAAGCGCGAAACCACTGCGCACCCCAAAGGATTGCCCTCGACCACTTCAGGGTAAATGGCGATCGGCGTCTTACCTTCGCTCAAATGGCGCACGGCGATAGCTGAGTCCAGCAACGGCGTCTTCAGTTCAGGATTGACTGTCTCGGTCCGGCAGATATAGGCCTCACGGCCGCTGAGGTTGAGCATGTGACAGAGGTAGTGCAGCGCCACGATACCCGAGGACGTCTCACGGTAGGCAGGTGCCATGATGTAGTAGGGATGCTCGGGCTTGGCATACATCAGACGCAGACGCGCCTTGGCCAGTTCCAGGTCCTGCCCATCCAACTGCAAGGGTGTCGACATCGAGCTGAAAACTCCAAGGTAAAGTCGTTAGTACGCCAATCACCGACTGCGGCGATCAGGCAACATGGCGCTCAAGGAAAGCCGGAGCATCGGCGCCAGTGTTGAACAACAGGTCGATCACGCTCACCGCGTGCTGAAATTCGCCAAACACTTGCCGATACTCCGGATAGCCGGCATAGCTCATATAGGAAACCGCAATACCCGATGCGGCGAATGCCGCTTGGTCTAGGTAACAACTGGCAGCTGGGCCTGAGAGATACTCACTGGCACCCAATGCCTGGCACAGGTGCACCAGGCGTTCGTTGCGTCCTTCTACCTGGCCAAGCGCTTCAGAGCGGTACAACGGCGTATGGATACCGAGCAACTGGCACAAACCGGCGATGAACAGGTGGTTGACCTGCGATAACCCGGGCAAGCTGGCCGCCTGTTCGTAGAGGGCGCGAATAGGGCCTTCCATCTGCGCAAAGCAAGGGGCACGCCGGTAGCTCTGCTCGATGGTTTTCCAATGCGCTGCGGCCCAGCCTGCATCGCTGATCTGCACTTCATTGATGAGCTGGCCCAGTCGACCCTTTTTCTGCACCGCGATGCTCAACCAGTGTTCACCCTGGGCGGTCTTGATCTTGTTGCGGTTGCGCCAATCGGAGCGGGTGTACTGCACGTCGTCGTACAGCACGAACGCATCGACACTGCGGATCAGGTCGAAATATCCCTTCCACGGGATGTAGTTCGATTGCACTATCGCCACTTTCTTTTGCATCGCCAACCTCTACCGCAAGCCGGATCTCCACGCGCCCCTGCAAGCACAAAGAGCGCGTTTTGCTACGTCAATATCCTGCCACTCAGACATAAAAAAGTCGGGCACTTGGCCCGACTTTGCAAATCCCGCGCCAGTTAACCTAGCTGGGCCAGCCACTCAGGCGCGTCAGCCACCGGCGCGACGCTGGCAAACCGCGAGCGACCCGTGAATGACCCAGGCCACCGTTGCGCCAACTCCGGCGCTTGCTCGCCCTGCTCTCCTCGCCCACTGCTCACCAGCAGTTGCGAACGCGGCGTGCCGAGCACTATCAGGCCAGCATCGCGCACTTTCAAGCTCAGCTCGATAGCAGCATCCGGCCCAGACTGCAGGCCTTCACACTGCTCGAACAGCTCCTTGCGGATCATCAGGCACTGCGCCGAAACAGCCGCACAACTGCGTACCGACTGTACCCAAGGATTATCTTGCACTTCAGTCCCCAGCAGACCCTGCCATGGGCTGTACACCTGGGCGTGTGCCAACAACTCATAACCGGCATGGACCAATGTGCCGTCCTGCGCCAGCAAGCGCGCACCTACCAAGCCAACCTCAGGACGCTGTGCTTCATTGAGCAGGCCTTCGATCCAGGCCGGAGAAATCACTTGGCTGTGCTCGGACAGCACCACCAGGAATTCGCCCTGGGCATGACTAGCCGCCAGGTTGAGCAACTGCTCGGCAGTGGCTTGCGCCGGGCCGCCCACCACCCGTACACGGTTGCCCGAAGCCTGCACAGACTCCCCACCGGTCTCGCTGGCAACTGCCACGACGACTTCGTAACGTGGATAACGGGTGCGCTGCAGTATGCCCGTCAAGCATGCCTGTAATTGGCTAGAGCCGGGCTGGCTGGCGACCAGAATACTCACCAGGGGCGTCGCCGAATGACGGAAGTCGATGACCAGCCCCGACCCGTCCTGCTCGCTAACCTGGGCACGGTAACCCAAGTTGCCCAGGTGCCGACCGAGGATGCCGCGCGCCTGCGCCGTGAGGGCTTGCGGTGCTTGCGCGGCAATCAGCAGATATTCGTCCATATGGGCCAACACGCCGGTGCCATGCGCCTCGACCAGACGCAGCAACAAGTCGTATTCCAGCGCTTCGCGCTGCTCTTCGCTGTAACCGCCAAGTTCCAGCACTGCTTCGCGGCGCACCAGCCAATGCCGCGACATCAAGCCCGGCTGGCTGCGCAACAGGTCCAGGTCACTACCTGGACGACGAACAGTGAGCAACCGCCCCGGCTCATCACGCTGCACTTCATCGGCAACGATGGCGTGGCAAGCAGGCGCTTCTCCCAGTTCCACCAACAGGCGCAGCAGGCCACCAGCAAGCAACACTTCACCCGCCTGCATCAGAAGCAGCCACTCGCTCGGCAGTTGTCGAACCGCCTGGTTCAGATGAGTCACCCAGTTGCTTTCGCTAACCTGAATGAAATGCAAGGTATCGCGCGCCGTGGTGATCGCTGGCGGCTTGCCTGCCTTGAGCACGACCAGCTTGAAGTTGCGTATACCACTGGCCAACAGACTGTCGAAGGTGGCCTGCAGGGCCGCGTCATCATTTTTCAGATCGACCACGACGAAAGCGATCGTCGCTCCCGGATTGCGCGCAAGGTGCGCCAGAACACGCTGACGGCCTGCTTCGTCCGGAGTGGCCGCGGCAATGGCCGCCAGGGCCTGACCGGAGGCTGTGGCCTGCAACCATTGCTGCGGGTTGACGCCTGGCACCTGTTCAAGACGCCCCAGCCAGTCAGCCATTTCGCGGGCACGGGCGCTGTCAGCGTCGAGCATCGGCTGCAGCAACTGACAGATCTGCGGGTTGAACAGGCCAAGCGCCAGCGCCTGCCAGTAACGCTCTTGCAGACTTTCCGGCGTATCGTTGGGATGCGTTTGCACCAGCTCACGCTGGCGTACCCACACACCTTCCAAGGCTTTGTGCTGCGCCAGGCCGGTCGGCCATGCGTGACACAGGAACTCAATCGCGCTCAGCCGAGTAAACAATGGGGCGTTGTAGTACGGCAGCTCGACGTACTGACGAGGCTCGAAATCGCGCTCGGGATCATCGATCACGCTGGTCCAGCGCGAGGTGAACAAGAGGTCGGCCTCACCTTGATCGTAAGTGCCACGCACGAACTGATTGAGCACGGCAAAGCCGGTATCATCCGCGCACGCAGCCTGCTGCTGCGCATCCCATTGGCGCAGGACGCGAACCGTCTGCGCCAACCGCTCTTCGCGCGCCGCGGCAGTCAGGGTGCAGGGGCTGAACTCACATACTACGTCGGTTTGCTCGAGGTGAGCGACGGCCCCCTGGGCGAGGATCGCGCAGGACAGGGCAACCCGGAAGCCGGCAAAGTCCAGTTCATCCGGGACACTGGCCAATGCCGCCTGCAGTACCGGTACCCGCAGCAGCGCACGCCACGCCTGCTGGCCGGCCTGGGCATACTGCTGCAGACGCGCTCGGGTGCCGCAGACCTGGCCAGCAGCGAACGCCGAACCCCGCCCGTGGTAGGCCACCTGCCCTTTGCCCGCGGCATACACCAGCGCATAGCCCTGGGCCGCTACTGCTTGCGGTTGCGCGCTTAGGGCTTTTGCAGCGCCAGCCAGCGCCGCTGGCAGGATGAAGTCGGCATCGAGCGCCAAGCTGACCAGGGGCGTGTCCAGCTGCGCCACCACCAGTTCCAGGCGCGCCTTGCAGACAGCGCCGGTGCAGGTGCTCAGCAAAGGTTCCAGGGCATGGCAAGCGATACCGGCCTGGGCATAGTAGTGAAGCGCTCGGGCGCGGTGATCTGCCTGGTCATGGCCAAGCAGGACAACGGTCACATCAGCGGGCGACCCGGTTGCGATTTCGATCATAGAGCACCTGTCGAGGTTGTCGTTGCAGCACCCGGCAGCGCCGGGTGCCAAGGTTCAGTCTGCCAGCCAGGCGTTGGCCCAGTGCTGCAGATGGTGTTCATTGAGCACGTAATCGCGCAGCACCGCTTCACGCAGCGCGTCGCCCTGGCGGTAGCTGGCCAGCGGGTCGTTCAAGTGCATGCGGATTGCCTCCAGCCACTGCTCGGTGGTGTTTTCTTGCACCCGCGTGCAGGGCAGATAGCCGGCATAGGCTTTGGTGTCAGTGCAGATTACCGGGAACCCGCAGGCGCCATATTCGAGCAAGCGCAGGTTGCTCTTGCAGTCGTTGAACAGGTTCTGCTCAAGCGGCGCCAGGGCCAGATCCAAGTTGAGGCTGGCCAGCTTTTGCGGATAGCGGGCAAACGACAGGGTGTCGTAGAACTCTTTGATGTAGGGACGCAAGCCCTCCGGGCACATGCCGAAGAATACCCAGTCGACTTCATCAGCGAGGGTCTTGACCACGTCCAGCAGCAGTTCCAGATCGCCGCGATGACTAGTGCCCCCGGCCCAGCCCACCCGTGGCCGCGCGCTACTCTGGCGCTGACTGCTCAGGCCGCTCCACAAGGAAGCGGCAAGCATGTTCGGCACGACGCGAATGTCGTGATGCAGGTGCGACAAGGCATCGGCCAGCGGCTCGGTCGAAACCACCACCCGATCACACAGGGCAATCGCGCCGCTGACCAGCTCGCGCATGTTGCTGGGCATGTTGCGGGCATGGTCGTTCTTCTTCGGTGGCTCGATGATGTAATCGTCCAGCTCGTAGATCCGACGCGCACTGGAGAAGCGCTTAAACTGCGCCATGTCCTTGAGATTGGCCGGTGTGTAGCGACACTGCAGGATCACCACATCGGGTTTTTCCCGCTCAAGCTCGATTAGGTCAGAGCTGCTGTAGTCGATCCGCCCCTGAATCCAGCCCGCTCGCTCAAGCTCACTGAACGGCTGCACTACCCGATAGTGGCCGATGGCCGTGGCATTGCTCGGCAGGGCCAGCACCGAGGGCATGGCTCTGGCAATGAAGGGGTTCCAGCCGGTACGAAGGCCTGGCTCGAAGTTGAAGTTGGCAAGTTTCAGACTGAGGTTGCGGTTGTATGCCGGATCAGCGGCGACCCAGGCCAGCCAGCGTTCGTAGAAGGCATCTCGATCCGCTTCCAGGCCCTGCGCACAGAGCGCCAGCGGCTCGGCGGCGGACACTTTGGCGACCTTCGAGAACGGCGTCCACACCACCAGATAGCCTGATGTACGCACCCGTAAGCACAGATCGGCATCGAACAGGCCGTGCTGCAAGGCGTCTGCCTCCAAGCCTTGCAACTCATCGAACAGTGCGCGGCGGATCAACAGGCAATCCAGGGCCAGCGCGTTCCAGTTCTGCACCAGGCGCAGACGGTTCATGTAGCTGTCAGCATTGGCCGCGCAACCGACCTGCGAACTACCAGCTGCCCCGTGCATGCCCAGCACCAACCCGGCGGACACCACCGCGCCATCACCATCGAGCAGTTTAGGTCCGACCACACCGACTTCAGGACGCTGGGCATGCTGCATCAACTCTTGTAGCCATTGCTTATCGAACAGCAGGCAAGCGTCATCGAGCAGCAACAGGTACTCGCCTCGGGCGTGCTGGCTAGCCTGATTGAGACTGGCAGCACGGCCCTGGGCAGCAACTGCGACACAGCGCACTTGCGCGCTGCCAAGCTCAGCCATGGCCCGCAACCAGTCGCGTACATCCGCTGAGGTATCGTCATGTGCAATCAGGATGATCTCGAAATGGCTGTAGGCAGTATGCTCAAGCAGCGATTCCACACAGCGCATCAACCTTTGCACATCGTCCATGGCCAGGATCAGAATCGATACTCCAGCGGCCTGCTCATGCAGGTAAGTCACGCGCGCGGTCATACCACCCTCGCCGCCAGACACTTGAGCACTCACCCCCAGGCGCTGTAAATGCGCCTGCACGACACGCGGTGCGTGTAGTTGGGCGCTGGCTTCAGTCAACCAATCGGCGTAGCTGTGCTGACACTGCACCAGCACTTCGGCGATATGCTCGACCACTTGCAAGCCATGGGCTTCGACCAGACGCCAGAGCAGATCCTGGGGCGCCAAGCTGGCGAACTGGCCATCGAAGCCGCCCAGCGCACGAATGGCGGGTACGTTGAATGCAAGCATTCGCCCCACATAGGGCACGCTGCGCATCAGGTCCAGGTTGAAGTCGGGTTTGAAGATTGGGCTGGAGGGCGCCAGATTGTCATTGGCACCCTCATCGGTGTACAGGCACACGCTGTCAGTGCGCAGCGCCATGCGCTCGGCCATGATCACCAAGGCATGTTCATGCAAGCGATCACCCGCACGCAGCAAGAACATCCAGTCGACCTGATCAGCACCTAGCAGCCAAGGGTTGAGCGTAGCCGCCGTCGCCTGCTCAGCGCTCAGGTACTGGGCCTGGCCGCCTGCCACCGCCTGCAGCGATGCAGGGCCTACCACCAACAGCCGATGCGCGGGGTAGGATTGCCCGGCCAGGCTGTCGAGGGTCAGACGTAACCCAGCCTGGTCGCCCTCCTCACAGAACACCACGGGCACGATCCGTGGCTGACTTGGCCATTGCTCGATGCGCTTGGGCAGAAGGCGCTGCTGGCCCGCTGTGAGGCTGCGGCACTCGAGCCACTCGCCATACAGCTCGGCAAAGCTGAGGCTGTTGGTGCCGACGTATTGATTGAAGTTAGCCATCTGCCCGGCAAAATAACGGCGCAGGTCGAACTCCTCCCAGGCAGGTTGCGCCTCGCCGGCATAATCAGCTAGTGGCTGGTAGCGCACCCAACCATCGGCCGGGGCGGCCTCGGCAGTACTGGCACCGAGCATTTGCGTCAGCCACTCGGTTTCGGCCTGGTAGGCACTGGTCATGCTCGATTGATGGCTCAATCGGCCGGGGTGAACGCGCTCCAGGCTCAGCACCTGATCCAGGCTGCACAAGTGGCCACGGCGCAACACACAGGCATACAAGGCCAGGTCCAGGCGCGCAGCAAAGCCTTGCCCGTCCTGAACCAAGGTCGCCATGTACTGCTCGACCTGAGCACGACGCAGCAAGGCGTGGCTCAGCCCGCCAAACAGATTAGGGGCGCTGTCGGCGATACTGGCCAACAGATCAGTGCCATTGAGCACTGCGCTACGCGTCGAAATGACAAAGTTAAGCGCCCGCGACGGCAACAGCACGTCATCGGCAGCGCACAGCAGGCGCTGGCAGATCACCAGACTGATGTGCGGCCAGTCCTGCATAACCTTTGCCTGGGCACGCACACAGCCACCGAACAGGGTGTCGTCGTCACATAGGAACTTGATCATCTGCCCTGAGGATTGCTCAAGGCACGCCAGCAGGTTACGTGCAAAGCCCAACCGCTCGGAATTGCGCTGATAGCGCACCGGCACTGCCGATCCCTCGCCCAGCTCTCGGCAGATCGCCTCGATCTCAGGCCCTCGACTATCATCGCAGACGACAATCTCAAGGTTGGGGTAGTCCTGATACAGCGCACTGCTCAACGTGCTGCGGAAAAACTCAGGATTGAACGCTGGGATGGCAATACTGACGAGGGGGCTTGCGTTCACGAGGGCTCACTTAAGCGGTTGTTCAATCTGTTCGAAGTGATTGGCACTCCATCGAGGCGGGAGTGATTGCTCCCTAGGCCCCGCATGAGCCGCAATCCTTTGGGTGCGGCCGCCGCCAAACCATTCAGCGGCGGCGAGGAAGGCCCGGCGAGCAGGCCCCTCGCTTACCAGGTTTCGATCAGATGTAGTTGACCAGCGACAGGCCTGCGACCTTGGCGTAGGCCTGCAACGAGGCCTGGAGCATGTTGGTCTGCATTTGCAGGCGCAGCATTACTTCGGCCGGATCGCTTTCGCGGATCGAGCTCTGCGTCTTCAGATTCTCGGTGCTCAAGGCTTCGTTGGTCTCGGCCTGGACGTCAAGCGCCTGGCCGCGACCACCAATGGCACTGATCGACGAGGACACCTGGTTGGTAGCGCTGGCGATGTTGCCGATGGCCGAGTCCAGGGAGGCGAGGAAGTTCTGCCGGGCCGCCGGATCCTTGTCCATCGGTGTCATCAGCGCGGTACGCAGCTGGCCGATGGTATCGAGGACATTCTGGGTCTGGTGGGTATCCGCCTTGATCGCGAACGAGTCGCCGGCATCCGGGGCTGTGGAGAGCTCGAATGTCACGCCTGCCGCAGTCGCGGTGAATGGGTCGGCGGCGGTGCCGGTACCCGCCAGCGTGCCACTGCCGATCGGCCGACTGTTTGCATCCAAGGGGGCGGCATACAAATCGAACTTGGTCGGATCGCTGTCGGAAATCTTCAGGATCGCCCCACCGCCAGGGAATGCGGCCTTGTACAGCGACTCATCGGTAATGCTGGCGCCGGTGACCTGGCTGCCGGAAGCACCGTTGCCTGGGCTGCGGGTGCCGCTGATGGAGTCTGGCTTGGCCCCCAAGGTGAAGGTATGACCCGCCAGGGCGGCATCGTAGTCGACCTCGTCACCGGGCTTGAAGGTAATGTCCAGACGCAGGTCGACACCGCGGAAATTGATCGTAGTGTTCTCGCCCTTAGGGTCGAACGTGCCGCCCTGGGTCGCTTCCAGGGTGACGTCGTTGCCGTTGGTGTCGGTGATCTTGAACTGCGTACTGCTGGTGAATTCGATGCTGTAGGGCTCGCCACTGCGGAAGCGATCATTGAACGTCGAGCTACCTGAAACCTGGCCGTTGGACAGGCTGATGCGGCCATCGTCGGTACTTGGCACGGTCAGTTGGGTTTCAGTGCGGCTGGTATTCAGCGCTTGCTCGAAAGCGTCATAGCCGGTCTCGTTGGCGGCCAGGCTGAGCATGTCGCCGACCTGCAGCATCAGGCTGCTCTGATCGCCCTGGTAGCTGTAGGTGCCATCAGCATTGCGAACGTAGGGTGGGGTGTCGCCCTTGGAGCCGGAGAACAGGTACTTGCCGTTTTCGTCCTTGCTGTTCATCAGCGAGAACAGTTGGTCTTCCAGCGAAGACAGCTCATCGGCATTGGCCTTGCGATCGGCATCGGTGAAGCTTGCGTTACCAGAGCTCACTGCCAGTTCATTGACCCGCTGCAGGATGGTGCCAATCGAGTTCAAGGTGCTTTCGGCCGTGCCCAACGCATTGCGCACGTTGGTGATGTTGCCCGAATACTGCTTGAGCATGTTCTGCTGCTGCTCAAGCTGCAGCAGGCGCGCAGCGCCAACCGGATCGTCTGCGGCAGTGCGCACGCGGATGCCGTCGCTGGCTTCCTGCTGGGTCTTCACCGTGTTGGCGAAATTGCGCTGATAGTTGGCGCTGTTGGTGTTGTAGAACTGCGAAGTGGAAATGCGCACGGTCTACGGCTCCTTAAAGGCTGTTGATCAAGGTGGCGAAGGTTTCCTGGGCCGCCTTGATGATCTGCGACGACGCGGTGTAGTACTGCTGGAACTTGATCAGGTTGCCGGTTTCTTCGTCGATCGAGACGCCCGACAACGAGTTGCGGCTGTCCAGTGCAGAGGTGTGCAGCGCGGTGGTGGCATCGCTGTCCATCTTCGCCTGACCGGCCTTGCCACCGACGTTGGACACAAGCTTGGCGTAGGCATCGGTAAAGCTGATGCCTTTGCCGTTGTCCCCGACATCGACCGTCGACTTGGTCTGCAGGTCGATCACCGACTGGGCGTTGCGGTTATCGGCAGAACCTGCGCCGGTCAGCGATACGGTGTAGTTATCGCCATTCTTCGGCGCGCCGGAGACGCTCATTTCGAAGCTGAAGCTTTCGCCCGTCGCGTTGCCGCTGGCGTCGCGCATCGGCACCGACAGCTGCAGCTTGTTTTCCTGGCCTGGGATGATGGTGCCACTGCCGATGGAGTTACCCTGGGCGTCGAACATTGTGTACGACTGCGGCGAGCTGGCGTCGTCACCGAACACCAGCTTGACCGGCGTCGAGTACTTCAGGCCATTCTGCATGGCGCTGAGCTGGGCCGAATCGTAGATGTCCAGTTCAGTGGTCAGGGTCGGCTGGGTGATCACCCCGGTACCTTTGTTGCCCGAGCCACTGGTGGCGGTCAACGGCGAGGCCAAGGCCAGGCGCTTGGGATCGGTCAGCACCGATTCGATGCTCGCCGCAGCATTGCGGGTCGGGGTGATCTTGAAGCTGTCACCGGCCGCCAAGCCGCCGCCATTGAGCGACAGGGTGAAGCCGTCGATCACCGGTGGCGGCGTGGTGGTGAGGTCGAAGCTGCCCATCTCGGTGTTGTCCGGCAGGCGGCGCACGGTGTATTCGGTGGCGCTGGTGAAGGTCACCTGGTAGTCGTTGGTGGTCAGCTTGCCGGTGTCCTTGATGGTCACATCGAGGTTGCCGGAGCCTGCGCTGTTGCCCAGCTTGGGCACGCTGCGCTCGCTGATGGCCTTGAGGCTGTTGATGTCACCGAACAGGCTGGCGCCAAAGTTGCCGTTCTTGTCGATGCCCTGGGCCAGCTGGCTGTTGATCGCATCGGCGACGACCAAGGCCACCCGGCCGAGCTCGTTGAGCGCAGGGTCGAGGGTTTCCTTGCGGTAGCGAATCAGCCCGCCCAGCTCGCCACCGGTGGTGCTGTTGGTGATGTCCATCTTGGTCGAGCCGCGATTGAGGATCAGGCTCATGCGGGTCGGATCGGTCGCGCTTGGCTCAACGCCAATGGTCTGGGTGGTACTGCCCAGCACCAGTGCCTGACCGTTCTTCAGGTAGATGTCGTAGTTGCCGTTTTTCTGCTCGACGACATCGGCACCGATCAGTGCGGTCAACTCACGCACTGCGCCGTCACGCTGGTCGAGCAAGTCATTGGGCTGACCGGTAATGGCGCCGACCTTGGAGATCTGCTCGTTGAGATCGGCAATGGTCTTGGTCAGGTTGTTCACCTGAGTGGCGAGCGAGGCCATGTTGCTGTTGAGGTTGCTGTTCTGCTGGTTGAGCTGCGACGACAGGGTGTTGAAGCGCTTGGCCAGGGTCTGGGCACTGGTCAGCAGCAACTGGCGCGACGCATCTTCGGTCGGCTTCGCCGAGGCATCCTGCATGGCGCTGAAGAAGCTCTGCAGGGCGGCGGTAATACCGGTGTCAGCGCTCGACAGGGCGGTATCGAGCGGCGTGATCTGGTTCAGGTAGGAAGTGGCGTCGCTGGACAGCGAAGTGGTGGTGCGCAGCTGGTTTTCCAGGTAGGCGTTGTACACCCGGCGCACGTCGGCCAGGGTTGTCCCGGTACCGATGAAGACCTGGCCGGTCTGCTGGCCGCCCTTGGTCTTCTGCACGTTTTGCTGGCGCGAGTAGCTCTCGACATCGGCGTTGGCGATGTTGTTACCCAGGGTATACATCCCGGACTGGGCAGCTCCCAGCCCGGACATGCCAATATTGATCAAACTCGCCATGGATCCCTACCCTTAAAGTTGCGTTGTGGTACCGAGCATTGCGTAGCTCTCGTACGACTTCATCTGTCTTGCGATTTGCGAGATCTTGCTGGCGTAGTTCGGGTCGGTGGCGTACCCGGCCTTTTGCAGTTCTCGCACGAACTGTTCTGGGTTATCGGCTGACTTCACCGCATCTTGATAGCGCGAATTGTTCTGCAGCAGGCTAACCAGGTCGTGGAAGCTGTCCTGGTAGGAGTCGTAGGAACGGAACGCTGCGGTCTCCTTGACGAACTGGCCGTCGCGGAACTCGCTGGTGATCGCCCGCGCCTCACCGCCCTGCCAACTACCGGTGGCCTTGATGCCAAACAGGTTGTGGCTACTGCTGCCATCGGTGTTGCGCATGACCGACTTGCCCCAACCGGTTTCCAGCGCCGCCTGGGCCACCAGGTAGCGCGGATCGATGCCGATTCGCTTGGCGGCTTGCTCGGCCATCGGCAACATGGTGGCGACGAACTCGTCGCTGTTGCCAAAGGCTTTCTTCGGCGCCAGCGGTGGCTGGGCCATGGCCCGGCCGAGGATGCGCATGCCGCCATCGGCAGCAGCGAAGGCTTGCGCCGGCTCCCAGTCGCCCTTGACCACACCATTGACCAACTGCCCATCGCGGGCAGGAATCGCCGCTGTATTGGTTGCACCCGCAGGGTTGCCCGCCGACGGCACGATACCTGCCAGCAACCGATCGGTAAGCTTGCCCGGCAACGACAGGCGCCGCGAATTGAGCGCCGCCACATCGTTGCGCGCAGCGCTGCCGGAGCTTGCATGGACCGGCTCGGCAACCCTATTGCCCCACAAGGCCGGGCCAGCGCCCTCGCCACGAGGGAACGGGCTGGTACTGGCCACTGGGCTCTTCTGCTTGGACAGCTGGCGCACCAGCACGTCCTGCAAACCAATACCGCCACCTTCGCGGGACATGCTCACCGCCAACTGCTGGTCGTACATGTCGCGGTACTGCTTGACCGTCTCGGTGTTCATCGGGTTGTCTTCGGCCAGCACATCGGTGGCCTTGCGCGAGGCTTTGAGCATCTCGCTGATGAACAGCGACTCGAACTCCTGAGCCACCTTGCGCACGTTGGCCTCGCTGTCGCGATCTCCGTGCTTGAGTGACGTCAGGCGATTGAGGTCGGTGTAGGCACCGCTGTCGGCTGGGCTGGAAACCAGGCTCTTGGAGTTCATGCTCGGTCCTCAGATCACGATCAGGTCAGCTTGCAACGCGCCAGCCTGCTTGAGCGCTTCAAGGATCGCCATCAAGTCGCTGGGTGCCGCGCCGACCTGGTTCACCGCGCGGACGATTTCATCCAGCGTGGTGCCGGGGCCGAACTTGAACATCGGCTTGGCTTCTTGCTCGGCGTTGACCCGCGAACGCGGCACCACGGCAGTCTGGCCATTGGAGAATGGCCCTGGCTGACTGACGATCGGATCTTCGGTAATGGTTACAGTCAGGCTGCCGTGAGTGACCGCCGCTGGCGAAACCTTGACGTTCTGACCGATAACGATGGTGCCGGTGCGCGAGTTGATGATGACCTTGGCCACTGCCTGGCCCGGATCGATCTCAAGGTTCTCCAGGATCGACAGGTAATCGACCCGCTGGCTTGGATCCATCGGCGCAGTCACGCGCACCGAACCACCATCGACCGCCTGGGCGACGCCTGGGCCGAGCAAATCATTGACCTTGTCGACGATGCGCTTGGCGGTGGTGAAGTCAGGGCGATTGAGGTTCAAGGTCAGGCTATTGCCCTGGTTGAAACCGCTCGGCACTGCACGCTCGACACTGGCGCCACCTGGAATCCGACCGGCCGACGGTACGTTGACGGTAATCTTCGAGCCGTCGCGGCCTTCGGCGTCAAAGCCGCCGACCACCAGGTTGCCCTGGGCGATGGCGTAGACGTTGCCGTCGATCCCCTTGAGCGGGGTCATCAACAGGCTGCCACCGCGCAAGCTCTTGGAGTTACCAATCGAGGAGACGGTGATATCCACCACCTGGCCCGGCTTGGCAAACGCTGGCAGGTCGGCATGCACCGACACCGCGGCGACGTTCTTGAGCTGCACGTTACCGGAGCCCGCCGGCACCTTGATGCCGAACTGCGAGAGCATGTTGTTGAACGTCTGCAGGGTGAACGGGGTTTGCGTGGTCTGGTCACCGGTGCCGTTCAAGCCCACCACCAGGCCATAGCCAATCAGCTGGTTGGTACGTACGCCGGAAATGCTGGCGATGTCCTTCAGGCGCTCGGCATGAGCGCCGAACGCTGCGGACAAAAGAACGGTTGCGGCAATCAGCTGCCTGAAGTTGAACATGGGCATCCGCACTCAGAAAGGCCAAAGCGGGCTGATGAAGAAGCGATCCAACCACCCGGGCTGGCTGGCGTCGGCAAACGAACCCGTCCCCGAGTAGGTGATGCGCGCATCGGCGACACGGGTCGAGGGCACGGTGTTGTCAGTGGCAATGTCATCGGCGCGCACCAACCCTGCGATACGCACCAGCTCGTCACCGGTATTGAGCGTCATCCACTTCTCACCGCGCACCGCGACGATACCGTTGGGCAGCACTTCGGCCACGGTCACAGTGATGGAGCCGGTCAGGGTATTGCCCTGGGCTGCCTTGCTGTCACCCTTGGTCGCACGGCTGCCGCTGTAGCCGGCTTCGAGCGACAGGTCGCCGCTGCCGAACGGATTGTTGGTGTTGGGCACGGCGCCGAACAACGAGGTCAGCCCGAGATTGGCGGTGCTGTCCTTGTCGATCTGCGAGTTGGCGCTCTTGCTCGCCGAGGTGCGCTCATTGAGGGTGATGGTGATGATGTCACCGACCCGGAACGCCTTACGGTCGCTGTACAGGTTCTGCTCGAAACCAGCCTGGTAGATCGAACCGTTGTTGGCCGACGCCGGCAACGGGGTGCGCGGCAATACCGGCGCGTAGTACGGGTCGTTGGGCTTGGGCGTCGGCGCGACGCAACCGGCCAACAACACCGCCCCCCCCAGGGCGAATACGGACAACAGACGATTCATGACGCTTACCTCACGGTGGAACAGACGCTGCGACAGCGACCTTAGGGTTAGAGCTGCTGGGTAACGAACGACAGCATCTGGTCAGCGGTGGAAATGACCTTGGAGTTCATCTCGTAGGCACGCTGGGTGGTGATCATGTTGACCAGCTCTTCCACGGTGCTGACGTTGGAGTTCTCCAGGGTCTGCTGCAGGGTGGTGCCGAAGCCGTTCAGGCCTGGGGTACCGACCTGCGGCGCGCCACTGGCGGCGGTCTCCAGGAACAGGTTGTTACCAATCGCCTGCAAGCCGGCCGGGTTGATGAAGTCGGCGGTCTGCAGGTTGCCGATGATCTGCGCGGCCGGGTTGCCGGCGGTGGTGATCGACACGGTGCCGTCCTGGCCGACGGTGAAGGTCTGGGCATCGTTGGGCACGACAATCGCAGGCTCCAGGGCGAAGCCATCGGCGTTGACGATCTGGCCGTCGGAGTTCAGGTGGAAGGTACCGTCACGGGTGTACGAAACCGTGCCATCCGGCTGCAGGATCTGGAAGAAACCGCGACCGTTGACGGCCATGTCCAGCGGGTTCTCGGTGGTCTGCAGGCTGCCGGTCTGGAAGTTCTTCTGGGTGCCGACGATGCGCACACCGGTACCGACCTGCAGACCCGACGGCAGCTCGCTGTCCTGGGTCGACTGGGCACCTGGCTGGCGCTTGGTCTGGTACAGCAGGTCCTGGAACTCGGCGCGATCACGTTTGAAGCCGGTGGTCGAGACGTTGGCCAGGTTGTTGGAGATGACCGTGAGGTTGGTGTCCTGGGCGGACAGGCCGGTTTTAGCGACCCAAAGAGCCGGAAGCATTTAGTGTTCTCCTCGTGCGCCTGTTTTACGGCACCCGTTCAAATGTGGTTAGCCGATTTGCAAAACACGCGCCATGGCTTCATCGCCTTCCTTCGCCGTGTTCATCATCTTGACGTGCAGCTCGAACTGACGGGACAGCGCCAGCACCGAGGTCATTTCCTCGACGGCGTTGACGTTGCTCGACTCCAGGAAGCCCGACACAACCTTGACGTTGTTGTCGACATCGGCTGGCTGGCCATTGGTGGTGTGGATCATTCCGTCCAGACCCTTGGTCAGGCCCTTGGTGTCCGGATTGACCAGTTTGATCCGGTCGACCTCGGCCATCACCCGCGGGTCTTCACCCATGGCACGGACACTGATGGTGCCGTCTTCGCCGACCTCAACTTTCTGCTCTGGCGGAATGGCGATCGGGCCGCCGTTGCCGATTACCGGCATGCCGTTGCCGGCACGCAGCACGCCAAGTGCGTCGATGTTCAGGCTGCCAGTGCGCACATAAGCTTCGCTGCCATCTGGCGCCTGGACCGCGATAAATCCGTCACCGCTGACAGCGACATCCAACTCACGGCCGGTTTCGACCATGGCACCAGCACTGAAATCAGTGGCTGGACGCTCGCTCATGGCAAAGGCGCGCGCCGGAAAGCTGTCACCGAACACCGGCATCGAACGCGCCTGCTCCAGGTCACGCTGGAAGCCGTTGGTGGAAATGTTCGCCAGGTTGTTGGCATGGGCCTTCTGCGCCAGCGCGTTCTGGCTGGCGCCGGTCATGGCCACGTAAAGCATCTTGTCCACAGTCATCCTCCGCTGCACTGGCGATTGCTTGCCGCTCGCCGTTGCTGTACAGGCAATAAAGCAAGTTCCGAACCAACTTTTCAAAAGCATTAAAAAGCCCGTAAATACGGGCCTTTGCGGTACATCAGGGAAAGGTCGACGCCGGATATCCGGCGCCTGCTTGCCGATGACGGCAAACCGATTACATGTCGCGGCAACCGCCGTTGTTGAACGGGCCGGCAAATTTCTTCCACCCCTCCCCTGGCGACCATTGGGAGCAGACCAAACGACCATCGACCTGGCTTTCCCAGCGCCACCAGGGCGCAGTGGCCGCCTGGGCCTGGAGCAGGAAGAAGGCGGCGGCGCAGGTGATGATCAGTTTTTTCATGGACTATTCCGTACGCTGGGGAAGTGGGGCTGCACAGCAACCCCAACCCCCAAGACAACCATCAGGTCATCTGAATGATGGTCTGCATGATGGTGCTTTCAGTGGAGATGGTCTTGGCGTTGGCCTGGTAGTTGCTCTGCGCCTTGATCAGCTCGACCAGCTCTTGGGTCAGGTTGACGTTGGAGGCTTCCAGCGAGTTGGATTCAACGCTACCCAAGGTGCCGGTCTTCGGCGCATCGATGCCCGGGATACCCGAGGAGAAGGTCTCGGTCCAGCGCGTACCACCAACCTGCTGCAGACCCTGCTCGTTGGCGAAACTGGCAATCGCTACCTGGCCAATGGCGCGGGATTGCTGGTTGCTGAAGCTTGCGAACATCACACCCGTGGAGTCGATGCTCAAGCTCGACAGGATACCGGTGGCATAACCATCCTGGGATTGCGACATACGCGCAGTCTCAGTGTTGTAGGAGGTGGTGCTGTTCATCGACAGACGCATGCCTGCGGCATTGCCTTCAGCACCATTGGCCGCCCAGTTACCCGAGGCATCTTTGGCCGCTGGCACCCAGCCAGTCATGGTGAAGACATTGTTGGTAACGCTGAACGAGGCGCCAGCTGGGTGACCGGTGTTATCTGCGCTCATGGAGCTTACCGAACCGTCGCTGTTGAAGCTGATGGTGCCAGTCAGCGGGACCTCACTGCTTGGGTCGAACGGGTTGCGCCCATCGACCAGGGTGTACATGGTCCACTCGTTGGTACCGGTCTTACGATAGAACTGCTCCATCGTGTGCTCGTTACCCTGGCTGTCGTAGACCTTGGTCGGGAACGACTTGGTATAGGTGGTTTCATCCGACGGGTCGAAGACCTTGTTGGGCACCAGCACCGGCGGCGTGGAGTTGTTGCCGTCATCGACCATCAGCGGAATGGAATCAGCCGAGGAGTTGAGGTTGATGCCTTGGTCGATCAGGGTAGTGGACTTCGGCGCCAGCGCCGAGGTGTCGATCTTCAGGTCGCTCAACACGCCCTTCTGGATCTTGCCGCTCGAGTCGGCGGCGTAGCCTTGCAGGCGCAGGCCGTCCGAGGTGACCACGAAGTTGTCCTTGTTGGTCTGGAAGGCGCCGGCACGGGTATACACCCGCGAGCCGTTGTCGGAAAGAACGAAGAAGCCCTGGCCCTGGATACCCATGTCCAACACGTTGCCGGTGTTGTTGATGTCGCCCTGGGAGAACTGCTGGGACACCGCAGCCAGACGCACGCCGTTACCGATCTGGTTCTTGCCCACGCCCAGGCGGTTGGCGCCAGCGTAGACGTCGGCGAACTCGGCGCGCGAGGATTTGAAGCCGGTGGTGTTGACGTTGGCAATGTTGTTGCCGGTAACGTCCAGTTGCTTGTTGGCCGCGTACAGACCGCTAAGACCGATATTGAAAGACATATAGCTACTCCTTTTGCCGTTCTAGTCGGCCTTAAATCCCGATGGTTTGGACGTCGGACAGGGAAACTTTCCCCACCCCTGCAAGGTTGAGCACCATCTCGCCATTGGCACTGAAGCTGACGCTGGTGACCTTGGCCGGCAGCAGGGTGTTCATCTGCACCGACTGGCCTTCCACGGTGGTGGAGGCAGTGAAGGTATAGGTACCCGGATCGACCTTCTCGCCCTTGTCGTTGGTGCCATCCCAGATGAAGTCGGCATAACCGGCTTTCTGCTCGCCCAACTCGATGGTCTTGACGGTGTTGCCGTCCTTGTCCTTGATGGTGATCTTCGCTTCGCTGATGGCCTGCGGCACAACGAACTGGGCATTGAAGCTCTCAGCCGTGTCGACCACCGCCTTGTCGTTCTGCACGATCACCGAGCGACCGACCAGCGAAGAGGCCTGCAGGGCCTGGGACGAGCCCAGCGAGTTGGTAATGGTATTGACCGACTCGTTCAACGAGGTGATGCCTTCCAGGCTGCTGAACTGCGCCAGCTGGGCAACGAACTCGCCGTTTTCCTGTGGGTCCAGCGGGTTCTGGTGCTGCATCTGGGTAACCAGCAGCTGCAGGAACGCATCCTTGCCCAAGCTATCGGTACCGGTCTTGGACGCCGTATCGGTCGTGGTCTTTTTAGTGCCGGTGCTGACGCCCGATGCCGAGATCACATCGTTGAGGTTCACACCGTTTGAAGTATCGATTGCCATGGTCCGGATTCCTTATCACTGACCCAGGGTCAGTACTTTCTGCATCATGGTCTTGGCAGTGTTCATCAGCTCGGCGTTGGTCTGAAACGAACGGTTGGCGGAGATCATGTCAGCCATCTCTTCAACCACGTTGACGTTCGGGTAGTAGACGTAGCCATCCTTGTTCGCCGCCGGATGATTCGGCTCGTAGCGCGCTTCAAGGTTGCTCTGATCTTCCACGATGCCCATGACCTGCACACCCTGACCGGCTTCACCCTGATCCTGGAACAGCGACTGGCCTACGCCACCCTGGGCCTGCTGGAAGGTGGTGGCGAACACGGGGTGACGCGCACGGTAGGTCTGGTCGATGCTCGAGGACACGGTCTCGGCGTTGGCGATGTTCGACGCCACGGTGTTGAGGCGGGTGTTCTGCGCACTCATGCCGCTACCGGCGATATTGAAAACGTTGGCAAGGGACATGGTCACTCTCCGCGCAGGGCCGATACCAGCCCTTTGAATTTACTGTTGAGCATGGTGAAGCTGGCCTGGAAACCGATCGCGTTTTCGGCATAGTTGGCCTGCTCGATCTGGGCATCCACGGTGTTCTGGTCGATCGACGGCTGCATCGGCGTGCGGTATTGCAGGGTGTCGTCGGCCATGGCCAGGCCTTCGGCCTCGATATGCCGGGTGTTGGTCCGGTCCAGGGCAATACGCCCCTTCTGCTGCTTGTCGGCCTCGGCGGCCAGCACCGAGGAGAAATCCAAGTCGCGCGCCTTGAAGTTGGGCGTGTCGGCGTTGGTAATGTTGTTGGCCAGCACTTCAGCGCGCTGGGCGCGGAAGCTCAGAGCCTTTTCGTGAATGCCAAGCGCCTTGTCGAAACTGATGCTCATGTCTGGAAACCTTCGACGGTTGACCGGAGTGTCGTTGGCCAAGCTATAGCAAGGCCTGTGCCAATCTTGGAAAAGCCCGGAAAGCCTGGGCTTGGGCCAACTCGACCAACGCCGTCATGCCAGAAAAGCGGCAAACTACTTCCGCTCACGCAGCGGCAAGCGGCAATCGATCAGCGGCAAAAGCGGCAAAGCAAAAAATTGACGCCAGGCAAAAGTGTCAATTAGCCATCAATTACGCTAGCATCCGCGACCGCGCTGATATGTGGCATGAGGCCACTATCTTATGGATCGAAGGTCTCACGCCACGCATGGATGCGCGTTGTTTTCCCACTGTTTTCCAAGGAAAGAACCCGTGGCTCCGTTGACCTTCCGCAAAACCTTGCTGGCCCTGGCCATCACCACCAGCGCCCTGCCCGCCTTCGCCGAAACCGTGCAACTGACCAATGCCGGCTACAAGAGCGAACACCAGACCCATAACGGCGACCTCGAATTCACTGGCAGCTATACCGGCGGCAGTGACGAAGACGCTATCGAGCTCAATGGCTCGACCATCACCGGCAACCTGATCCTCAACAGCACCATTAACAGCACCGGTGATTTTGCCGGTGGCGTCGACATGGACAGCTGGGAAGACAACCTGGGCTGGGCACGCAACACCATCGAAGGCGACGTGATCAACAACGGCAGCATCACCGCCACGGGCGGTGGCGCCAACGCGCTGATGATCGATCCGGCCTACATCGGCGGCAGCGTAATCAACCAAGGCTTGCTGGCAGCGATTGGCGAACCGCTGGATGACGATGGCGAAATCGACGTGGCCCGTGCCCTGGACTTCTCCGGCACCTCGCTGATCGAAGGCGACCTGGTCAATGCCAGCACCGGCCGCATCGTCGCCAAAGGTGAAGACTCGCGCGGGATCAACCTCGAAGGCGGCACCATCAAGGGCAAGCTGATCAACTTCGGCACTATCGAAGTCAGCGGCGATGGCGCCACGGCCATCGACGCCACCACCAGCAAGTACGGCGACATGGTTGACCTGGCGGGCATCGAAAACCACGGCACCATCATCGCCACCGGTGAAGATGCCAACGGCATCATGCTCGATGGCGCCAGCCTGAGCAGCGCCGACGGTGTCCACCTGCTCAACACCGGCAAGATCATTGCCCAAGACGCCGCGATCACCATTGGCAACGTCGATTTCGATGGCCCTGGTCTGCAGCCTTGGTATCAGCAACACGGCGACCTGAACATCTACAACAGCGGCAGCATCATTTCCCAGGATGAAGCCATCGACGCTTCCGAGGCTAACCGCCCGGTCGAGCTGATCCTGCGCAAAGGCAGCGTCATCGTCGGCAACCTGATCGACCTGTCGAACATCGAAGTCGAGGGCGACACCTCGTTCACCGGCACCGACAGCAGCGCCGATGGCGCCAACATTCGCCTGAAGGATAACGGCTGGATCAATGTCGGCTCGGCCAGCGACAACCTGGCCACCACGCTGTCGCTGCAGTCGGCGCACACCAGCATTGCCGGCAACCTGTACGTAGCGGGCAACTCGGCACTGGGCCTGACCCTGGGTGCCGACACCGATCCGTCGCGGGCGGTGGTACAGGTCAGCGGCACTGCCGAATTCGGTCAAGGCGCCCAGTTGAAACTGGCCGCGCGCGGCAACGACTTCAGCGCCAACGGCAGCAGCTACACCTTGATCGAGGCTGGCAAACTGCAAGTGCTCGATGCCAGCGGCGAGAATGTCGACCCACAAGGCACCATCGCCGTCACCAGCACGTCGGCCCTGCTCAATGTCGACAGCAGCGTCATTCGTGACAATCAAGTGGTGGCGGTGGTCACCACCAAGAGCCAGCAAGGCATCGACCAGATCCTTGAGCAGCATGGTGGCTCGGACAACCACAAGCGCTCGCTTGGCGCCCTGGTCCAGGACGGCATCCTGGGCAAGCTGGGCGAAAACGATCCACTGCTGCGCGCCGCGGCAAATGCCAGCGGCGCCGAGCTGGCCAAGCTCGCCGAGCAACTGACCCCGGAAACCAACGGCGGCGCCACCCAGGCTGCCACCACCAGCCAAAGCCTGGTCAGCAGTGTCACCAGTAGCCGCACCAGCGGCCTGCGCGGCGCCTCTTCCGGTGAAGCCTTCAAAGAGACCGGCGTGTGGGTGCAATCGCTGTACAGCGATGCCACTCAAGGTCAGCGTGACGGCATCGCCGGTTACAACGCCTACAGCCGCGGTATCGCCGTCGGCGCCGATGGCAAGCTCAACGACCAGCTCACCCTGGGCCTGGCGTATAGCTTCATCAACACCGACGTCAACGGCAAAGGCGGCAACCAGACTGAAGTCGACAGCCACGCCTTCACCCTGTATGGCGGCTTCGAGCAAGGCAACTACTTCGTCGATGCCAGCTTGACCTATGGCTTGAACGACAACCAAGGCAAACGCGAGATCGCTGGCACCAAGGCCAAGGCTGACTATGACAGCGACCTGCTCGGCCTGAACCTGGTCGGTGGCTACACCTACCGGATCAGCCCGCAATTGCTGGTCGAGCCACGCTTGGCTGCGCGTTACAGCCGCGTGGAAATCGACGGCTACCGCGAGAAGGGCTCGTCTGCAGCTCTGAAGGTCGAGGACCAGCGTTACGAAGCCATCGAGCTGGGCGCCGGCGTGCGTGTTGCGGGCAGTTACAACCTGGGCGCCGGCACCCTGGAGCCGCAGTTCAAGCTGATGGCCTATCACGACTTTGCCGCCGACGAGGCCAGCAGCACTTCGACCTTCCTGCTTGGCAACACGCCGTTCGTGACCCATGGCGCCAGCGCCGTGCGTGACAGCTATGAAGCGGGTGTGGGCGCGGACTACAAGCTGGGCGCGGTGACCCTGGGCCTGAACTACGACTACATCGGCAAGTCGGGCTTTGATGCCGACGTGTTCTCGGCCAAGGTGCGCTACGACTTCTAAGCCTGCCCTGAGATAGCGCTGCGGCTTGTCTGGCGATAAGCCCAGTGCAAGCAACGCAAAACAAAAAGGCCGGTGTCTCGCGACACCGGCCTTTTTACATGGGCCAATCACTTGGCCTGATAGATGATCCCCGGACTGCACTGAACCATCTGGTAGTGATCCGGCAAACCGTTGAGCGCCTCCGAAGCGCCCAGGAACAGATACCCGCCAGGCTTGAGCGTGCTGTGAATACGCAGCAGGATGTCCTTCTTGACCTGAGCCGAGAAGTAGATCAGCACGTTGCGGCAGAACACCACATCGAACTTGCCCAGGCTCGCGTAACTATCGAGCAGGTTGAACGAGCGGAACTCGACCCGGCTGCGAATCGGCGCCTTGACCGCCCAGCGCCCCGGCCCTTTCGGGTCGAAATAACGCTGCAGACGCTCTTGCGAGAGGCCACGGGCAATCGCCAGGCTGTCGTATTCACCACTTTTGCAGTTGGTCAGCATCGCCCCGGATAGGTCGGTGGCGACAATCTGCGCCCCCATTTTCAACTGGCCAAGGTTGCTGCGCTCGAACTCGTCGATGGCCATCGACAGCGAGTACGGCTCCTGCCCGGAGGAGCAAGCCGCCGACCAGATGCGCAGACGCTGCCCAGGGTTACCCTTGAGGAACTCAGGGATGACTTTGTTCTTGAGCACTTCGAATGGATAGGTATCGCGAAACCACAGGGTTTCGTTGGTGGTCATGGCGTCGACCACCTGCTCACGCAGGCCGCTTCGCGGTTGGCTCTGAATGCGCTGCACCAGCTCACCCAGAGACTTGATGCCCTGCTGCTCCATCAGCTTGTTGAGACGGCTGGAGACCAGGTACTGCTTATTCTCGCCCAGCAGGATGCCACAGGCTTTCTCCAGGAAGACCCGGAACTGTTCGAAATCCAAATTACCCGTAGACAATGCTGCCGCCTCTTTTCAATCGCTGGGGCCGGGGACGTGCCCCGGCCGTTTCAATGCGTCGCGTTGATCCGGTCGACCACCCGTTGGGCAAGGTCGTCCGGCTTGAACTTGGCCAGGAAGTCGTCGGCGCCGACTTTCTTGACCATGGCCTGGTTGAACACCCCAGACAGGGAAGTATGCAGGACGATGTGCAATTTTTGCATGCGCGGATCGCTGCGAATCTCTGCGGTAAGGGTGTAGCCATCCATTTCTGGCATTTCAATGTCCGAGATCATCATCAGGAACTCATCTTCCGGACGCTTACCCTCATCGACCAGCTTACGCAGGTAATCCAACGCCTGACGGCCATCATTGAGCGCCACCACCTCGACCCCGACGGTTTGCAGGCAGCGACTGACCTGCTTGCGCGCCACCGACGAATCGTCGACTGTCAGCACTCGCAGCAGTACCGCCTTGTCCTGCACCTCGGCATCGACCACGCCGGCAGACACCGACTCGGACGACGGCGACACTTCGGCCAGCACCTTCTCGACGTCGATGATTTCCACCATGCGGTTGTCGACCCGGGTAACCGCGGTCAGGTAATGGTCGCGACCGGTGCCCTTGGGTGGCGGATGAATCTCTTCCCAGTTCATGTTGACGATGCGTTCGACCGAATGCACCAGAAAGCCCTGGGTCTTGGTGTTGTACTCGGTGATGATCACGAAGCTGTTGCGGGTTTCTTCCTTCAGGCCCGGCAAGCCGGTGGCCATCGACAGGTCGAGAATTGGGATGGTCGCCCCACGTATGTTGGCAACGCCACGCACCACCGGATGAGACTTGGGCAACACGGTCAGCTCCGGGCACTGCAGCACCTCCCGGACCTTGAACACATTGATGCCATAAAGCTGATCGCCATTGAGGCGGAACAGCAAGAGTTCCAGGCGATTCTGCCCAACCAGCTGCGTGCGCTGGTTGACCGAATCCATAACACCAGCCATGCCAGACTCCTTTACATTTTTTGCCTGCCTATAAAGTCGGCACGGGCTTTGCTTTTTTGAGCGCTATGTACACGAAAACGACATTTTTCCGACGACTGACGCGCCTGCTGGCCGGCCACTTGGCCGTGTTGTGCCTGCTCGCCCCCAGCACTCGCGCGCTGGCGGACACAGTAACCTTGCCTGAACAGCTTATCGGTGTCACCCAAGGGTTTCTTGAATTCACCGTCGAAGATTACCTGGCCACCACCCAGACCCCGGGGCGTTACGAGATCCAGGTCAACACCCTCGACCCACGGCTGCGCATGCCGCTGTGCAGCCAGGCGCTGGACGCCTCGCTGGAAAGCCCAGCGCAGCCGCTGGGTCGGGTCACGGTGCGTGTGCGCTGTGACAGCAGCGCACCGTGGACAGTGTTCGTCCCGGCGCAGGTCAAGCTGTTCCGTGAGGTGGTGGTGATGGTCCGTCCACTCAAGCGCGAGAGTGTGGTGGGCGAAGGCGATGTCGCCTTGCGTGAACGCGACGTCGGCACACTCAACCAAGGTTTTCTCAGTGACCTGGACCAGGCGCTGGGCATGAAGCTGTTGCGCCCGGCCGTGCTTGATCAGGTCTTGACCCCGCAACACCTGGAACAGGCCGAGGTGATCCGTAAGGGCGATCACGTGGTGATCATCGCCCGCAGCGGCAGCCTGAGCGTGCGCATGCCCGGTGAAGCCCTGAGCAAGGGCGGCCTGAGCGAACAGATCCGGGTACGCAATCTGAACTCAAAACGCGTAGTGAAGGCGCGGGTCACCGGACCCGGGCAGGTCGAGGTGGCCATGTAGCAGGGCTGGCGGTAAGGAACCGCTTTACCTAAACTGTGTCAGAAAACGGGTTGCGCGAGCTTGCTGACAAGCGGCTATGCATTTGTGCCTAAAGTTTTTTTCGGGGTGGCCGAAAACAAGGCAAGCGTCCAAATACCCAGAGGTTTCTGATCATGGTCATCGACTTCAGTCGTTTGAATAACTCTCCGTCCGTTACGGGCGGCGTTCGCGGCACTGCCGCGACCGGCAACGCCGAGAAAACCGGCGAAACCAGTGAAGCGCCAGCGCGCTCCAGCGTCAGCGGAGAAGCGGTACACCTCAGTCAAGAGGCCCAGCAGTTGCAGAAGATCAGCGACAAGCTGCGCGATCAGCCGGTGGTCAACAGTGCCCGTGTGGCCGAGTTGAAGCAGGCAATCGCAGATGGCAGCTACCAGGTCGATGCCGGCCGGGTCGCCAGCAAACTGCTAGATTTCGAAGCTCAGCGCTGACCCTTCGTCGCGCTGACTTCTAGGACGCTTTAAGCCAAGAGCCAGCCATGCACGATACTACCCTGCTGCAATTGATCGAAGACGACATCGCCCCTACCCAGGAGCTGCTCGAGCTGCTACAGAGCGAAGCAGTGGCCCTGCATGGCCGGGAAATGGTCGCGCTGGAAGAAATTCTGGCGCGCAAACAGTCGTTGATCATATTGCTCGAACAGCAGGGCCAGCGGCGCAACAACCTGCTCGCAAGCCTTGGCCTGAGTGCCAATCGCGCCGGCGTGCAGGCACTCGCGGCGCAGTCGCCAAATGGCGACTTGATCTTGCAGCAACTCGATGTGCTGACCCAACTGATGGACACCTGCCAGCAGGTCAACGAGACCAATGGCCGGATCATTCAGATGCAGCAGCAAGTCACGGCCAACCAGATCAGAATCCTCAACGGCGGCGATTCTCCGTCGCTGTACGATAGCCGTGGCGCGACCTCGCCACTGGCTAAACCTCGGGCGCTCAGCCAAGTGTGATTATTTCTATCAAGGCACGGAACATACTGGCAAAATGCCGTTACTTGCGTGTGTTGTTTTTGCCTGGAGATTGATAACCCGTGTTCAATGAATCCGATGCTCCCCAGCCGCCTAAGGTGCTGAGCACTCCGTTGGAGATCGCCGCCAACCTGCGCCAGCTGCTGGATAGCCACGATCCGCTGATCATCACCTTCCATGAGCGCAGCCAGCGATTCCAAAGCTACGTGGTGCATGTGGACCGTGACAGCAACACCTTGGCGCTGGACGAGATGATCCCGCGCGACGGCGAAAAATTCATCGAGAATGGCGAACCCTTCCGCGTCGAAGGCTTCCACGACGGTGTCCGTATAGCCTGGGAATGCAACACCCCGCTGACCATCACCGAAATCGACGGCCACCGCAGCTACCGCGGCCCACTGCCGGAAGAAGTGACCTATCACCAGCGGCGTAATGCCTTCCGCGCTGCGTTGAAGCTGTCGCAGCTGGTCGATGTCACGCTCGATGGCACTCACCTCAAGGGCAATGGCGCGCTGCGCGGCAAGCTGCTGGATATTTCCGCCACCGGCTGCAAGATGCGCTTTGACGGCAACGTCGAAGAGCGCCTGCAACTGGGGCAGGTGTATGAGCGCTTCAAGGCAGCCAGCCCGCTGGGGCTGAACGATGTGATGGTGGAGCTGCGTCATCTGCATTACGAAGAGCGGATCAACACGACGTTTGCCGGTGTGCGCTTCCATAACCTCAATGGTCAGGCGCAGCGCAAGATCGAGAGTTTTGTCTACCAGCTGCAGCGTGAGGCGCGGCGGTTCGACAAGGACGATTATTGATTTTGCTGCAGAAATGAAAAAGCCACCCTCGGGTGGCTTCTCTATTTGTGCCAGCAGGATTCAAGCCGGCTTGTCGACTTGCGCCGCAGGCATGTCCTGCTCTTGCTGCTCATCCTCGGTATCTTCCGCCGCAATCGGCGCCTGCATCACGTCTTGCACCGTCTGCTCATCGACCCGTGGGTCGAGGGCTGCCGACAGCGGCGATCCAGCGGCCGGCATCGCCACGTGGCCCAGCGGTGCGTCCTGCACCTGGTGCAAGCCCGTAACCGCTTTAGGCCGAATGCGCCATACCAGCACCAAGGCGAAGAACAAGAAGAACGCATACAGCATCTGCGGGCCCAGCACCTTCATCAGCACCCCCGCCGCCAACGGCCCGATACAAGCGCCCACGCCATAGGTCACCAGCAGCATGGCGGTCAGCGAGACCCGCCGTTCACTCTCCACGTGGTCGTTGGAAAACGCTACCGCCAATGGATACAGGCAGAACTGCAGCAAGGAAATCACAAAGCCAATGGCAAACAGGACCTCCAGCGGCACACTGGGCAAGATCGCCAGCGGCGCCGCCGCCAGCGCCAGCCCCACCGCCGCACTGCGGATCAACACCGCACGGTCGTAGCGATCAGACAGCCAGCCCAGCGGCCACTGCACCACCAGCCCGGCAAAGATGCAGCAGCCCATGAACAGACCGATCTGCTCGGTGCTCAAGCCTTGGCTGGAGGCATACAGCGGCGCCAGGCCATAGAACGAACCGACGATCAGGCCCGAGCCGAGCACCGTACTCAACGACTGCGGGACCCGCTTGATGAAGAACTTCGGCTCCATCGGCGCCGGACGCAGGGGCGCCGGGTGAATCCGCCGGGTCATGGCCACCGGCACCAGGCACAGGGCAAAGCACATGGCGACCAACATCAACAGCTCTGGGCCAAGCTCAGGGTGCACGACCAGGATCAACTGCCCGAGCACCAGGCCCAGGTACGAGGCGATCATGTAGCCACTGAACACCGCACCGCGTTGCTTGGCGTCGGCCTGCTCGTTGAGCCAGCTCTCGATCACCATGTACTGGCACATCATCCCCAGGCCGACGATCATCCGCAGGCCCACCCATACCGGTAGCAAGTCGGTCAGGCCATGGCCCAGCACCGCTGCGCCGACGATGCCGGCGCAGGTGGCATAGGCGCGAATATGACCCACCCGGCCGATCAGCCGGTGACCGATCTTGCCGCCCAGCGCCAGACCGAAGTAGTTGGCCGCCATCAGCGCACCGACCCACAGGCTGTCGACATGGTCGGCAGCCAGGCGCAGGGCCAGGTAGGTACTCAACAGGCCCGAGCCGATCAGCATCATCAGGGCGGCGAAATACAGCGAACGAAAAGACTTCCAGATCTGTCGCATGCGTCCCGAAGGGCTCCCTGGTCAGGTGGAGGGGGTGCTGGCAAGCATAAGGGCAAATCCGTGGCGGCGCAGGCCCCCACCCCGGAAAAAACTCATGCCGGACGTGTCCAGTGTCAGTTGTGTCGCGATCAGGCTTGTGCCGCCAGCACGCGGCGCTCCCACGGGGTGATCTCATCGAAGAAATCGCTCAGCTCCAGGGTCTTGGTCGCGACATAGCCTTCGATGAACTCCTTGCCGAACAGTTCCCGCGCCAGCGTGCTGCGCTTGAGCCGCTCCAGCGCAGCATGCAGGGTGCAGGGCAGGCTCAGGTGCTCCGGCACTTCGAATTCACCCTGGATCGCCGGCGTCGGCTGCAACTGCTGCTCGATGCCATGCAAGCCGGCGCCCAGGCTGGCGGCGATCGCCAGGTAGGGGTTGGCGTCGGCGCCGGGCAAGCGGTTTTCGACCCGACGCGCCAACGGCGAACTGGCCGGGATGCGCAGGCCAGCGGCGCGGTTGTCTTGCGACCAGCAGGCGTTGTTGGGCGAGGCGTAGGGATGGCACAGGCGCTGATAGGAATTGACGTTGGGCGCGAACAACGCGGTGAAGTCCGCCATGCACGCCTGCAGGCCGCCGATGAAGTGATGGAAGGTCTCGGTGGGCTGCCCTGCCGCATCACTGAAGACATTGCGCCCACTGCCGATCTCGACCAGGCTCTGATGGATGTGCATAGAGCTGCCTGGGGTTTTCGCCAATGGCTTGGCCATGCACACCACGGTCAGGCCATGCTTGAGCGCGACTTCCTTGAGCAGGTGCTTGAACAGGAACGTCTGGTCAGCCAACAGCAGCGGGTCGCCGTGCAGCAGATTGATCTCGAACTGGCTGACGCCCATCTCGTGCATGAAGGTGTCGCGCGGCAGGCCGAGTGCGGCCATGCAGCGGTATACCTCATTGAAGAATGGGCGCAAGCCGTTGTTGGAGCTGACGCTGAACGCCGAATGACCCAGTTCGCGGCGACCGTCCGTGCCCAGCGGTGGCTGGAACGGCTGGCCAGGGTCGCCATTAGGGGCGAAGACAAAGAATTCGAGCTCGGTGGCCACCACTGGCGCCAGGCCCAGTGCAGCATAACGGGCAATGACTGCCTTCAACTGGCCACGGGTCGACAACCCGGATGAGGCGCCATCGAGCTCGTTGGCATCGCAGATGGCCAGAGCCCGCGCCTCGTCGCTCCAGGGCAGGCGGTGAACCTGGGCGGGGTCGGCGACCAATGCCAGGTCGCCGTCGTCGCTGCCGTAGAACGTGGCGGCCGGGTAACCACCCATGATGCATTGCAGCAGTACCCCACGGGCCATTTGCAGGCGCCGGCCTTCGAGGAAACCTTCGGCTGTCATCACTTTGCCGCGCGGGACGCCATTGAGGTCAGGGGTTACGCACTCGATTTCAGCAATGCCCATGAGGTGCTCGGCGAAGGCGCGCTGGGCTTCGGTCGTCATGACTCTATCCTTGTTGTTTTTGTATGCCGGGGACGGCGACAAGCACAACATAGGCTGGGGGTGTTTAAAATATCAAGCAGCTGATTGCGGATACATGCGGGTTTAGTGAACAGTCGTGGTTTGGCCGCCCGGACAAAGGTTCAGATCACTCACGCAAGGTCATGCCATTGGCCGGCAACGGCAAGGCGGTCTTGTAGCGCACCTGCTTGAGGGCAAAGCTGGAGCGAATGTTGGCCACCCCCGGCAAACGCGTCAGGTAATCGAGAAACCGCTCCAGCGCCTGAATGCTCGGCAATAGCACCCGCAGCAGATAATCCGGATCGCCCGTCATCAGGTAGCACTCCATTACCTCAGGCCGCTCGGCGATCTCTTCCTCGAAGCGGTGCAGCGACTGTTCGACCTGTTTCTCCAGGCTGACATGGATGAACACATTCACATCCAGCCCCAGCGCCTCGGGCGAGAGCAAGGTCACCTGCTGGCGAATCACCCCCAACTCCTCCATCGCCTTGACCCGATTGAAACACGGCGTCGGTGACAGGTTCACCGAGCGCGCCAGCTCCGCGTTGGTGATCCGGGCGTTTTCCTGCAGGCTGTTGAGAATGCCGATATCCGTGCGATCGAGTTTGCGCATGAGACAAAATCACCTGATTTTTGTGTTTATCCGGAATGTTTATCTTCCCCTCAGGACAAACGCAATGAACTTGAGAGAAAAATTCTCCTGAGCTCCCTCTAACATGTAATTAGCGCTGACCTACCAGTCACGAGCCAGTAGTCAGCGGCGACCGCTTCAAAGCTCACAAAAACAACATCCGAGCGAGCGTAAACAGCATGAACGAGTACGCCCCCCTGCGTTTGCATGTGCCCGAGCCTACCGGCCGGCCAGGCTGCCAGACCGATTTTTCCTACCTGCGTCTGAACGATGCAGGCCTGGTACGTAAACCCCCTATTGATGTCGAGCCTGCCGAAACGGCGGACCTGTCCAAGAGCCTGGTCCGGGTTTTGGATGAAAACGGCAATGCCGTCGGCCCGTGGGCCGAGGACATTGACCCGCAGGTGCTGCGCCAAGGCATGCGCGCCATGCTCAAGACGCGCATCTTCGACAGTCGCATGGTGGTTGCCCAGCGCCAGAAGAAGATGTCCTTCTACATGCAGAGCCTGGGCGAGGAAGCCATTGGCAGCGGTCAGGCACTGGCCTTGAACCGCAGCGACATGTGCTTCCCGACCTACCGCCAGCAGAGCATCCTGATGGCCCGCGAGGTATCGCTGGTGGACATGATCTGCCAGTTGCTGTCGAACACCCGCGACCCGCTCAAGGGCCGCCAGTTGCCGATCATGTATTCGGTCCGCGAGGCCGGCTTCTTCACCATCAGCGGCAACCTGGCCACCCAGTTCGTCCAGGCGGTCGGCTGGGCCATGGCGTCGGCGATCAAGGGTGACACCAAGATCGCCTCGGCCTGGATCGGCGACGGCGCCACGGCCGAGTCGGACTTCCACACCGCCCTGACCTTCGCCCACGTCTACCGCGCGCCGGTGATTCTCAACGTGGTCAACAACCAGTGGGCGATCTCCACCTTCCAGGCCATTGCCGGTGGTGAGTCGACCACCTTCGCCGGGCGTGGCGTAGGTTGTGGCATCGCTTCGCTGCGCGTCGATGGCAACGACTTCATCGCCGTCTACGCCGCCTCGCGCTGGGCCGCTGAACGTGCCCGCCGTGGCCTGGGGCCGACTTTGATCGAGTGGGTCACCTACCGCGCCGGCCCACACTCGACTTCCGACGATCCGTCCAAGTACCGCCCCGCCGATGACTGGAGCCACTTCCCGCTGGGCGACCCGATCGCTCGCCTGAAGCAGCACCTGATCCAGATCGGCCAGTGGTCGGAGGAAGAACATCAAGCGGTGACTGCCGAGTTCGAAGCCGAGATTCTCAAGGCCCAGAAAGACGCCGAACAGTTCGGCACCTTGAGCAATGGCCATATCCCAAGCGCCGCCTCGATGTTCGAGGACGTGTACAAGGAAATGCCCGAACACCTGCGCCGTCAGCGCCAAGAGCTGGGGGTCTGAGATGAACGATCACAACAACAGCATCGACCTGGAAACCGCCATGTCCACCACCACCATGACCATGATCCAGGCCCTGCGCTCGGCCATGGATGTCATGCTTGAGCGCGACGACAATGTGGTGATCTACGGCCAGGACGTCGGCTACTTCGGCGGCGTGTTCCGTTGCACCGAAGGCTTGCAGACCAAGTACGGCAAATCGCGAGTGTTCGACGCGCCGATTTCCGAAAGTGGCATCGTCGGTACCGCCGTGGGCATGGGCGCCTATGGCCTGCGGCCGGTGGTGGAAATCCAGTTCGCCGACTACTTCTACCCGGCCTCCGACCAGATCGTCTCGGAGATGGCCCGCCTGCGCTATCGTTCAGCCGGCGAGTTCATTTCGCCACTGACCCTGCGCATGCCCTGTGGCGGTGGCATTTATGGTGGCCAGACCCACAGCCAGAGCCCAGAGGCGATGTTCACCCAAGTGTGCGGCCTGCGCACCGTGATGCCCTCCAACCCATATGACGCCAAAGGGCTGCTGATCGCCTCGATCGAATGCGACGACCCGGTGATCTTCCTTGAACCCAAACGCCTGTACAACGGCCCGTTCGACGGCCACCACGACCGCCCGGTTACACCGTGGTCCAAGCACGCCCAGAGCGCAGTACCGGATGGTTACTATACGGTGCCACTGGACAAGGCGGCGATCACCCGCCCGGGCAACGACGTTACCGTACTGACCTATGGCACTACCGTGTACGTGTCGCAAGTCGCTGCCGAGGAAACCGGCGTCGACGCGGAAGTCATCGACCTGCGTAGCCTGTGGCCGCTGGACCTGGACACCATTGTCGAGTCGGTGAAAAAGACCGGCCGCTGCGTGGTGGTCCACGAAGCCACCCGCACCTGCGGCTTTGGCGCCGAGCTGGTATCGCTGGTTCAAGAGCACTGCTTCCATCACCTCGAAGCGCCGATCGAGCGCGTCACCGGTTGGGACACCCCCTACCCTCACGCGCAGGAATGGGCTTACTTCCCAGGCCCTTCACGGGTAGGTGCGGCATTGAAACGGGTCATGGAGGTCTGAATGGGCACGCACGTCATCAAGATGCCGGACATCGGTGAAGGCATCGCGCAGGTCGAGTTGGTGGAATGGTTCGTCAAAGTCGGCGATGTGATCGCCGAGGACCAGGTAGTCGCCGATGTCATGACCGACAAGGCCACGGTGGAAATCCCCTCGCCGGTCAGTGGCAAGGTCCTGGCCCTTGGCGGCCAGCCTGGCGAAGTCATGGCGGTGGGCAGCGAGCTGATCCGCATTGAAGTCGAAGGCAGCGGCAACCACGTCGACGCACCGCAGGCCAAGCCTGCGCAACAGCCAGCCCCGGCGCCCGCTGCAAGCACGCCTGAGCTGCGCCCCGAGCCAGTCGCCGTAGCCAGCCAGCCGGCCAGTAGCGCTGCTGCGGCGCCTATCGTGCCGCGCCAGGCCAATGAAAAACCGCTGGCCTCCCCGGCTGTGCGCAAGCGCGCGCTGGATGCCGGTATCGAACTGCGTTATGTACATGGCAGCGGCCCTGCCGGACGCATCCTGCACGAAGACCTCGATGGCTTCATGAGCAAGCCACACAGCAGCGCAGGTCAAGCGCCCAGCGGTTACGCCAAACGCAGCGACAGCGAGCAGGTGCCGGTGATCGGCCTGCGCCGCAAGATCGCCCAGCGCATGCAGGACGCCAAGCGCCGGGTCGCGCATTTCAGCTATGTCGAGGAGATCGACGTCACCGCCCTGGAAGCGCTGCGCCAGCAGCTCAACCAAAAGTACGGCGATAGCCGCGGCAAGCTGACCCTGTTGCCGTTCCTGGTACGCGCCATGGTCGTGGCCCTGCGCGATTTCCCGCAGATCAACGCCACCTACGACGACGAAGCCCAGGTCATCACCCGCCATGGTGCGGTCCACGTCGGTATCGCCACCCAGGGCGATAACGGCCTGATGGTGCCGGTGCTGCGCCACGCCGAGGCGGGCAACCTGTGGGGCAACGCCAGCGAGATCACTCGCCTGGCCCACGCTGCGCGCAACAACAAGGCCAGCCGCGAAGAACTGTCCGGCTCGACCATCACCCTGACCAGCCTGGGCGCCCTGGGCGGCATCGTCAGCACGCCGGTGGTCAACACTCCGGAAGTGGCGATCGTCGGCGTCAACCGCATGGTCGAACGGCCGGTGGTGATCGACGGCCAGATCGTCGTGCGCAAGATGATGAACCTGTCCAGCTCGTTCGACCACCGGGTGGTCGATGGCATGGATGCCGCCCTGTTCATCCAGGCCGTGCGCGGCCTGCTGGAACAGCCCGCCTGCCTGTTCGTGGAGTGAGCATGCAACAGATTATCAACACGACCCTGCTGATCATCGGTGGCGGCCCTGGTGGCTACATCGCCGCCATCCGCGCCGGGCAACTGGGCATCCCTACCGTGCTGGTCGAAGGCCAGGCGTTGGGCGGGACCTGCCTGAACATCGGCTGCATTCCGTCCAAGGCGCTGATCCATGTGGCCGAGCAGTTTCACCAGACCTGCCAGCACACTGAGCAATCGGCGTTGGGCATCAGTGTTTCTGCGCCGCGCCTGGACATCACCCGCAGCGTGGCCTGGAAGGACGGCATTGTCGACCGCCTGACCAGCGGCGTCGCGGCCTTGCTGAAAAAGAATGGCGTGACGGTGATACATGGCTGGGCGAAGATCCTCGACGGCAAGAGTGTCGAAGTCGATGGCCAGCGCATCCAGTGCGATCACTTGCTGCTGGCCACAGGATCGAGCAGCGTCGAATTGCCGATGCTGCCGCTCGGCGGGCCGATCATCTCCTCGACCGAGGCACTGGCACCCAAGGCGCTGCCCAAGCATCTGGTGGTGGTCGGCGGTGGCTATATCGGCCTGGAACTGGGCATCGCCTACCGCAAGCTGGGCGTTCAAGTCAGCGTGGTGGAAGCGCGCGAGCGCATCTTGCCGACTTACGATGCTGAGCTGACTGCCCCAGTGGCCGAGTCGCTGAAGAAGCTGGGCGTCAGCCTGCACCTGGGCCACAGCGTAGAGGGCTATGAAAACGGTTGCCTGCTGGCCCGTGATGGCCAAGGTCAGCAACTGCGGGTCGAAGCTGACCAAGTGCTGGTGGCGGTGGGTCGCAGGCCGCGCACCCAGGGCTTCAACCTGGAAAGCCTGGGGTTGCAGATGAAGGGTGCTGCGCTGGCCGTGGATGAGCGCTGCCAAACCAGCATGCGCAACGTCTGGGCGATTGGCGACTTGGCCGGCGAACCCATGCTTGCCCATCGGGCCATGGCCCAGGGCGAGATGGTCGCCGAGTTGATCGCCGGCCACACGCGACGCTTCGAGCCCACCGCGATTGCCGCAGTATGCTTCACCGATCCGGAACTGGTGGTGGTCGGCAAGACGCCGGAGCAGGCCAGCGAGCAAGGGCTGGACTGCATCGTCGCGCAGTTCCCGTTCGCGGCCAACGGCCGGGCCATGACCCTGGAATCGAAAACGGGCTTCGTGCGCGTGGTGGCTCGGCGCGACAACCACTTGATCCTCGGCTGGCAAGCCGTGGGCGTAGCCGTTTCGGAGCTGTCGACCGCATTTGCCCAATCGCTGGAAATGGGCGCTCGCCTGGAAGACATCGCCGGCACCATCCACGCCCACCCGACCCTGGGTGAAGCGGTCCAGGAAACCGCATTGAGGGCGCTGGGCCAGGCTCTGCACATCTGACACTGAAGCGGCGAAGGCCGATTTGACCCGCTGCGCTAGCTGCGCCGCGGGTCTTTTTTTATTCGCTGATGACGTTCTTGCCTGCTGCCTTGGCGCGGTACAGGGCTTTATCGGCTCGCCCGAGCAGCCCAGCTGGGTCTTCGCCTTGCTGGCACTGCACCACACCGTAACTGAGGGTCAGGCGGCAATCGCCGACCGGCTCGATCTGCTCCAGCGCCCGGCGAATCTTCGCAGCGAGCTCAAGCGCTTCATTCAAGGACGTTTGCGCCAAGACCACGGCAAACTCATCACCGCCCCAACGGGCCAGCAGGTCTTGCTCGCGCAAACACAGGCGAATGCGCTCGACCAATTCGATCAATGCCGCATCGCCCCGGGCATGGCCATAGCGATCGTTGATCGGTTTGAAATCATCAACGTCCATCGCGAGCAGGGAAAACGGCTGACGAAAGCGTCGCGCCCGTTCACATTCTTGCTGCAAGGCCTTTTCCAGCCGATAGCGGTTGGCGATTCTGGTCAACGAATCGCGTTCAGCCAGTTCACGGTTTTCATCCAGCTGGCGTTGCAGTTGCTGGTTGACCCAGGACAACTCGCGGGTGCGTTCGGCGACCTGGGCTTCCAGGCTATGGTTTTTTTGTTCGAGTTCGGCCACCAGGCGCTTGCCCGCATCGATGTTGCGATGGGCACCGAGCATGCGCGCCACCGAGCCATCCGGATTGTGGGCAATGATATGGCCGCTGTCTTCGATCCACAGGTAACTGCCATCCTGGCAGCGGCAGCGGTACTCGATCCGGTAATGTTCATTGCGCTGGTTGATGTAGGCCTCGAAGTGCGCCATCACCCGCGGATAATCTTCAGGGTGGATCACGCTTTCCCAGGTCAGCACGCTGTTATCCAGCGAATGGCTCTGGTAACCCAACATGGCGTACCAACCAGGATTTCGATAGACGTAGCCGCTATTGGCGTCCCAATCCCAGATACCATCGCTGATCAGCTCAAACAGCGTGTGCAACTGCTGTTCACTGAAGCCGGCGGGTACCGGCCTTGATTCCTGACTCATGGACGCTCTCCGTAGTGTCCAGCAACTGCGCCCCTGCGCGGGGCTGCTGAGCAACATTGCTTTTGCCGCTGGCGGCAATCCTGTTCCTGTGCGTGGCAAGCATATTCCTACCGGGGTAGCGGCTGGAATACTCCCGATGGGCTATTTAGCCGTTTTCTAGGGTCTGTATGAAAAGTCTTGAGACGCCGGTCAGGCAAGGCGAAAACAGCCGAGGAACGGTCGGAGTCGCGCTCGACTTTACTGGAGTAAATGAGCATTCCGAGGCTGTTTTCAACGCAGCATGAACAAGTATCAAGGCTTTTCGTACAGAGCCTAAGGCTGGCACAGCTTTTGCCTCTTAAGCCCTGCCTTTGATACTCCAAGGAGGAGTCATGATGATCAGCCTCAATGGGCTAGGCTGGCAGAATGCTGTTCAGCCACAAAGCCGTATCACCAACGAACAGGCGCTGGCCGAGGTCATGCCGGTACGCCAGACCGTCGCAACCAACACCACCCGCCAGCACAACAGCCAAGCCAACACCTCGCAGCAAAACGCTGAAGATGCTCGCGAGGAAGCCTTCGCCAAGCTCAAGGTAGCGCTGCAAAACCCTGATATCAGCGCCCGCCAGCAGGCCAGTATCGGCACGCAGGACGGCAGTAATGCGCTGCAGGAGTTTCGCGACTATATGAGCAAGACTCCGGAGCAGAAGATCCAGGAGAAGATTCTTGCGGAGCTCGGCCTGACCCCTGAGGAGTTCGAAGCCCTGCCGCCCGAGCAAAAGCAGAAGATCGGTGAGCAGATCGCCCAGCGACTGAAAGAGGACATCGAGCTCGAAACGCAGGCCAAGTTGCAAGAGCAGGCCTTGAGCGCGGCAGCAGTCAACCCTGCTGCAGATCCTGCGACCGCGCACAATGCCGAGCAACGCAAGGATCAGCTGCAAGTCATGGCCAGCTGACAGGCTGGCCGGGGCAGCGAAAATGGATACGCTCGCCCCTACTCGTTAGCGCTCAGAATTTTTCTGCTACGCGCTTGAACTGATAATCCGACTCGCGATAGTTCCCGGGTTTCTGCCGCTTGGGCAACTTCACTTTCTCGCGTGGCACGTCCTTGTACGGGATCCGGCTGAGCAGATCGGCAATAATGTTGAGGCGGGCGCGGCGCTTGTCATTTGAGTCAGCGACAAACCAGGGGGCATGGCCGGTGTCAGAAGCTCTGAACATCTCGTCCCGTGCGCGCGAATAGTCATACCAGCGGCTGTAGGACTTAAGGTCCATTGGCGACAGCTTCCATATTTTCCGCCCATCCTCGATGCGCGCCTCAAGGCGTCGGGTCTGCTCCTGCTCGCTGACTTCCAGCCAGTACTTGAGCAGTATCACCCCTGAATCAATAATCGCCCGCTCCACGCTTGGCACGGCATTGAGAAAGCTCTCGGCCTGCTCCTGGGTGCAAAAACCCATGACCCGCTCGACGCCGGCGCGGTTGTACCAACTGCGATCGAAGATCACTACCTCCCCCGCGGCAGGCAGATGCGGCAGATAGCGCTGCAAGTACATCTGGCTTTTTTCCCGGTCGTTCGGTGCTGGCAGGGCCACTACTCGAAACACGCGTGGGCTAACCCGCTCGGTCAGGGCCTTTATGGTCCCGCCCTTGCCCGCACCGTCACGGCCTTCGAAGATGATGCAGACCTTGATGCCCTTGGCTTTGACCCACTCCTGCAACTTGACCAACTCGACATGCAGATGACGCAGGTGTTCGAGGTAGTCCTTGTTCTTCAGTTTCTCGCCCTTCTGCGGTTTGCCTTTCTTGCTCTTGGACATGCCAATACCTCCTGGTGACACGTGGCTGGGTGCTGCGGGTCGCTGCACTCAAGGCGTGACCTGATACCCCTTGCCTTGCAGGCAGCTGGTGTACGCGCTGGCATTGGTTGATTCAGCGTTGTGGCGTTGCTGGCGACGCTCCTGACGCTGCCTGGCACCACCGACCACAGCACCGGCAGCCGCAGTCTCGCGTGCGCGATTTTGTCGGTACTCCTGTTTCACGTCATCGTCGATACGGTCATAGACTTCTTCGTGCTGGTTGCCGCGAACCTGGGCGCCAACTGCCCCGGCCGTGGCGCCGACCGCCGCACCTCTGAGCCGACCACCCGAGGCAGGCGGGGTGCTGCTGGCGCTGTTGGCAATGGAGTGGCATTCACTGATGTCGGCTTGAGTCTGCTGTGAGTTCTGGCCGCGCAAGGGCACCACAGATTCGGCTACCCCTTGGGCACTAGCCAGCAGCAAGGCGATAAAAAGGCTGAGCGACGATGGCCTGAGCATGATGATTTTTGCAACCTGCGCTTGAAAGCGGGTGAGAGGAAACAGCCTGGTTAGTGTAGGTCGCGACCCCTACCCTGCCTGCATCTACCGCCCAGCGGTGCGCCGAGGGTCAGCGTTGCCATCAATGGAACGGGAAGATGTAGTTCATCCAGGCCGCCATGCGCAAAAGAATCTTGCGCATGGTGCCGATGTGTTCGAAGTGCTTGCTGTAGATCGCCGCCTGGCCATAGGCGCCGCCCGGCATCTGCGCGCTGTACTGGGCAAACGCCGGATCGGTGATCTCGATGATCACCGGCACCCGCCCGGGCGGCGGCGAGCCGGTGTAGCTCACTAGCGTGCCAGAAGGCTGCACCTGGCCTTCGGCAATTACCGTGATGACACTCTTCACCCGCCCTTTGAACACCTTGCCCGGGATGCCATCGAACGCCACTTCCGCTTCATCCCCCGCGACCAGGCGCAGCAGGCTGTTCTGGCGCATCCACGCAGCGAAGTACTGACCCTCCTGCGGGATGAACACCATCGACGGGCGCAGTGGCAAACGCGTCGCCATCATCCCGCGACGCAGTGACACATGGGTGACAAAGCCCTTGCTCGGGGCGCGTACCACGGTGTTGTCCAGCTCGAACTGGGCGTTGTCGATCTGCGCCTGCAGGTCGCCGACCCGGGCCAGCGCTGCTTCTTGCTCACGCCGGGTGCCGAAATTGCGCTTGATCAGCTCGTTGATGCGAAACAGATCGCCCCTTGCCGCCACCTGCTGGGCCTTGAGCGATTGCAGGCGGTACTGAAAAGGCGCGGGATCGATGCGAAACAGTACATCGCCCTCCTGCAAGACCTCGTTGCCCTTGACCGGCACATCAATCACCTTGCCGCTGACCACTGGCACCACCGGCACTGAAACGAAATAAGAACGCGCCACCTCCGAATAAGGGTGGTTGTAGTTCATGGTGAAAATCAGTGCGCCGATCATCACCACACCGCCCAATACGGCGGTGGGCACAGTCCACTTGTTTAGCGGAATGTTGAACAGCTTGAAGATTGCAATGCAGATTGCGGCGTAGGTGAGGATCAGCAGCAGGTCCATGGTCTAGATCCCCCCGCCGGACTCATACTCACTGTCTCGAGGGTTGGCCTGCCTTGCTTCCAGATGCGCCACACGCTGTTGCAGTTCGACGATCTGCTGCTGCAACTCAGCTGCTGGGCTATGGCGATCCAAGCCTGTGCTTGTGCCTATGCCCCAGCCGCGATCCTCGCGGTAGAGCATTGCCCAGATCCACAGGAACGGCCATAACGCGTGCAGGGTGAACAAGCTGACCCAACCGGTGGCGTGGATAGCGTCTTGGTGCGGATGGTTGCGATGAACGGCAATTTCGTAAGGGATGTCGTGCAGCACGATGATGCCGTAGAACAACACCAGACCTGCGAAAATCAACACACCGAGTGCGAAGTAATCAAGCATGGCTGCTCCGTACATCCAAAAGAGAGATGTGGTGGAAGCAGTTTAGTCAAGCTTGGACTAAGTATTAGGCTGAGTCGCTGGAACCCGCGTCAAAGGCAAAAAAGGCTAGCGATATAGATGAAATGGTGTCCCAGGGCAGGTTCGAACTGCCAACCTTCCCCTTAGGAGGGGGATGCTCTATCCAATTGAGCTACTGAGACACAGGTGCCGTCAATGACTGACGAACGGGCGTGACGGCGAGCATGTTAACCAGCAGGCTGGCGTTTGTCATGCTTGATTCGGGCTTTTTGCAGGTAATCCTTTTCTCTGAGTTCTAGCAGGCGTGGCCCTGCTCTGCGGCCTTAAGCAAGCCCTGACGATGCAGCAAGTCAAACAATCCCATGACCGCCTTGTGCAACGTGCTCGAGTTGTCCAGCACCTGCACACTCTGATCATCGTGCTTGGCTAGCTGGGCATTACGTTGCAGACGGTGCTCGATCTCTTCGAGCGTTTCCCGACCGCGCGCCAGCAGCCGTTGTCGTAGCACCTGCGGGGCAACATCCAGGCGAATTGCCAGTAGATTGGGATAGCGCCGACGGGCCTCAGCCAGATAACCACGCGAGCCATTGACCAAAACGTGATGCCCCGCTTCCAACCAACGGTCAATCTGCGCAGGTATGCCGTACGCAAGGCCATTAGCACGCCAATACATGGCAAACTGCCCGGCCTCGCGCATCGCTTCGAATTGCTCCGGGGTCACGCCGTGAGCCGATTCGCCCTTGGCCTCTGCCGAGCGGGTAATGACCCTGCGGGCAACTTCGACGCCGTGCGTAGTCAATTTCGCGCGAGCAGCGTCAATCAGGGAATCTTTTCCCGATCCAGAGGGTCCAATCAGGAATATCAGGCGCCCTGTCTTAGTCGGAACGCCGCTTGCGTCATGTTGCATAGCCACTATGCTCTCTAATAGGGAACCTGCGCATTCTAGGTGTTTTCCCCTGCCTTTGCCGCCCGTTACCAGATTTTGACGACAAAGGTCTGACGTCAAGACCATCCGACAAAAGCAAAACTTTTCAAACCAGTGCTCATTTCTGATAATTGGTACTGGCAAAAAGCCTTTATCCGGATCACTATTTGTCACAGAATTGACGCCAAGGAAACGGCGACATTGAGGCAAGATGAACACCCAAAATTACATGACGGTTGAACATTTTGTCGTCGCCACGGTCGTACTTCCACCGTGCGGCCAATTTGAGAACCGCTTCCCCTGAACCAGTAAACCGGTCAATTTATATGCGCCCAATGAAACAGGCTATCTATTCGAGCCGCACCGCTGACAAGTTTGTCGTCCGCCTGCCTGACGGGATGCGTGAGCGCATTGCCGAGGTAGCCCGCAACCATCACCGCAGCATGAACTCCGAGATCATCGCCCGCCTGGAACAGAGTCTTATCCAGGAAGGCGCACTGGGCGACGAGCTGAGCATGCGTTTGGATAGCCCAGAGCTGAGCCTGCACGAGCGCGAGCTGTTGCAGCGCTTCCGTCAGCTCTCTCACCGCCAGCAAAATGCCCTGGTGGCACTGATCGCCCACGACGTGGAAATGGCCGCTGACGCGTCCTGATCCCTTCCAGCGGTCAAAAAAAGAGCCAGCTAATGCTGGCTTTTTTTCGTCTGTAGTTTGCTCACTTACATGAGGAACAAGGTGGCCAAGCCAAGGAAGATGAAGAAACCACCACTGTCGGTCACTGCAGTGATCATCACGCTCGCGCCCATTGCCGGGTCGCGCCCCAGACGCGCCAGGGTCATTGGAATCAATACGCCCATCAATGCTGCCAACAGCAGGTTCAAGGTCATCGCCCCGGTCATTACCAGCCCAAGTGACCAGCTACCGTAGAGCCAGTACGCCACCGCCCCGATCACCCCACCCCAGATCAGGCCGTTGATCAGAGATACAGCCAGCTCTTTGCGCATTAGCCGCGCGGTGTTGCCCGGGCTGACTTGGTCCAGGGCCATGGCGCGGACGATCATGGTGATGGTCTGGTTGCCCGAGTTGCCGCCAATGCCCGCCACGATCGGCATCAATGCCGCGAGCGCCACCAGCTTCTCGATGGAACCTTCGAACAGCCCAATCACCCGCGAAGCGAGAAACGCAGTTACCAGGTTGATCGCCAGCCACGCCCAACGGTTGCGCAGCGAACGCCAGACCGAGGCGAAGATATCTTCCTCTTCACGCAGACCAGCCATGTTGAGGACTTCGCTCTCGCTCTCCTCACGAATCAGGTCGACCATTTCATCGATGGTCAAACGGCCGATCAGGCGGTCGCTCTTGTCTACTACCGGCGCGGAAACCAAGTCGTAACGCTCAAAGGCCTGGGCCGCATCGTAGGCATCTTCGTCCGGATGGAACGACACCGGATCGGTCGCCATTACTTCGGCCACCTGCTTGTCCGGATCGTTGACCAGCAGACGCTTGATCGGCAGCACGCCCTTGAGGATACCGTCGTAGTCGACTACGAACAGTTTGTCGGTGTGGCCAGGCAGCTCTTTGAGACGGCGCAGGTAACGCAATACCACCTCAAGACTGACGTCTTCGCGGATGGTGACCATCTCGAAGTCCATCAGCGCACCCACTTGCTCCTCGTCGTAGCTCAGGGCCGAACGGACGCGTTCGCGCTGCTGGGCATCGAGGGTTTCCATCAGCTCATGAACGACATCACGCGGCAGCTCAGGAGCGAGGTCCGCCAGTTCGTCAGCGTCCATCTCCTTGGCGGCGGCGAGCAGCTCGTGATCGTCCATATCGGCGATCAGGGTCTGACGGACCGCGTCGGACACTTCAAGGAGGATGTCGCCATCGCGCTCGGAGCGAACCAGCTGCCAAACGGTCAGACGGTCGTCGAGCGGCAGGGCCTCGAGAATGTAGGCGATGTCGGCGGGGTGCAGATCGTCGAGCTTGCGTTGCAGCTCAACCAGATTCTGGCGGTGGACAAGATTTTCCACCAGGTCATGGTGATGACCTTCCTGGCGATGAGTCAGGTCTTCAACTACCCGCTGGCGCTGCAATAGATCGATCACCTGAGCCAGGCGATCCTGCAGGCTCTCTTGGGCTTTCTTTACTTCTACTTCGGTCATAGGCGAACTCCACTCCCAGCAGCGGAGCACGCCGGGGGAATCAATCGGTCAGATCTAACTTGGCAAATCGTGTTAGGGAGTAACTACTGGGTAAGTCCATGGTGGTATTCCACAAGCCCCGGCGGGGCTGACGGGCGCAATCATACACTGCAACAGCTGTCAGATCGCTTAAATTTTTGGCAAGAACAATCGTTTGCGCGATAAAGCTATGACAACGCTCGAAGCCATCAGTGCGACGGCGGCTGCCCATAAAAAAGCACAGACAATGTTCAAGCCGTAAGATGATGATCGCTCGCCTAGGCGCTGCAGGCCTAGAGGGCTTATCTGAGAGTCTAGCTGGACATCACTGACAATTCAGTGAATAGCGGAAAACAAAAAGCCCGCTATAAAAGCGGGCTTTTTGCTGTATATGGTGGACTCAGCAGGATTCGAACCTGCGACCGCTCGGTTCGTAGCCGAGTACTCTATCCAGCTGAGCTATGAGTCCAAGTTGGTAGTTTTAGACCAGGTTACCACTGGTTGAAACAAGGCGACCGTGCAAGCACAATCGCCGTGCTATATGGTGGACTCAGCAGGATTCGAACCTGCGACCGCTCGGTTCGTAGCCGAGTACTCTATCCAGCTGAGCTATGAGTCCAAGTTGGTAGTTTTAGACCAGATTACCACTGGTTACACAATCCGACCCTGCAAGCAAAATCGTCATGTTGTATGGTGGACTCAGCAGGATTCGAACCTGCGACCGCTCGGTTCGTAGCCGAGTACTCTATCCAGCTGAGCTATGAGTCCAATTCTTGCCGCGCATTATAGTTCGCTTTACCGTTTTGACAAGTACTTTTTCGTTTAATTTCAACGACTTAGCAATCTTGTCCAGCTGAAGCGCCCTACGCAAATAATGGCGGTGAAGGGGGGATTCGAACCCCCGATACCCTTATGAGGTATACTCCCTTAGCAGGGGAGCGCCTTCGGCCACTCGGCCACCTCACCGCAACACGAGGCGAATATTAAACAGCCTCCTCCTCGTTTGCAACCCTTTTTTTGAAAAAAACTTCAAAAGAATTAAAGGCTTGGCTCCTCATCCTTCTCTTTCTTGATTCGCAGGTAGATTTCCTCGCGGTGAACGGCCACTTCCTTAGGGGCGCTGACGCCAATACGTACCTGGTTGCCTTTGACACCCAGGACCGTAACGGTGATCTCACCGTCACCAATGATCAGGCTCTCGGCGCACCGACGAGTCAGAATCAACATAGCTTTCTCCTTACGCAGTTCAATCAGGGGTAACAGTCTGTGGTAGCCGGGCCGTGCACTAGGGACGAAGGCAGGGCCCGTGTGGCTGCCATAGTGAGTAGGACAGGACTCTCCATGGCATCCAGAAACGCGAAGGGCGCGGCAAGCCGCGCCCTTCCCGAGGCAACGCCTTACTCGCCCTGACGGGCAGGGGCGTCCAGCTCGAACGCGGTGTGCAGGGCACGCACCGCCAGCTCCAGGTACTTCTCTTCGATGACCACCGAGACCTTGATCTCGGAAGTGGAGATCATCTGGATGTTGATGCTCTCCTTGGCCAGCGCTTCGAACATGCGGCTGGCAACACCGGCGTGCGAGCGCATGCCAACACCAACGATGGAAACCTTGGCGATCTTGGTGTCGCCGATCACTTCACGGGCACCGATCTCACGAGCAGTATTCTCAAGTACCTTGAGCGCCGCTTCGTATTCGTTGCGGTGCACAGTGAAGGTGAAGTCGGTGGTGTTATCGTGCGCGACGTTCTGCACGATCATGTCCACTTCGATGTTCGAAGCGCTGATCGGGCCGAGGATCTTGAAGGCAACGCCCGGGGTATCCGGTACGCCACGAATGGTCAGCTTGGCCTCATCACGGTTGAAGGCGATACCGGAAATGATCGGCTGTTCCATGGATTCCTCTTCATCAATGGTAATGAGGGTACCTGGACCCTCCTTGAAGCTGTGCAGCACGCGCAGCGGGACGTTGTACTTGCCGGCGAACTCCACCGAGCGAATCTGCAGCACCTTGGAACCGAGGCTGGCCATTTCCAGCATCTCTTCGAAGGTGATCTTCTCCAGGCGACGGGCCTGGGGCACAACACGCGGGTCGGTGGTGTAGACACCATCGACATCGGTGTAGATCTGGCATTCGTCGGCCTTGAGCGCCGCGGCCAGGGCCACACCGGTGGTGTCCGAGCCGCCACGGCCCAGGGTGGTAATGCTGCCGTGCTCGTCGACTCCCTGGAAACCGGCCACCACCACCACGCGACCTGCCTTGAGGTCGGCACGGATCTTCTGGTCGTCGATCTGCAGGATGCGCGCCTTGTTGTGCGCGCTGTCGGTGAGGATGCGCACCTGGTTGCCGGTGTAGGACACCGCATCCACGCCACGCTTGATCAAGGCCATGGCCAGCAGGGCAATTGTCACCTGCTCGCCAGTCGAGACGATCACATCCAGTTCACGCGGAACCGGCTTGTCGCTGATCTGCTTGGCCAGGTCCAGCAGGCGGTTGGTTTCCCCGCTCATGGCCGACAGCACAACCACCAGGTCATCGCCCGCGTCACGGAATTTCTTGACCTTGTCGGCAACCTGCTCGATTCGTTCGATGGAACCGACAGAGGTGCCGCCAAATTTCTGTACGATCAACGCCATTTCAAAGCTGCCTCTGCCCACGATGGGCACCCAATAATCAATCCAACATGAAGCGGCCCGCTACTAGACAGCGGGCCGCTTCATCTCAAAGCCCCTGTTCGGCGAACGGCACAGCCAGGGCCAGGGCATTGTCCAGCGCAGCGACGTCAACGCCGCCACCCTGGGCCATGTCCGGACGACCACCGCCCTTGCCGCCTACCGCTGCAGCGGCCTGCTTCATCAGATCGCCGGCCTTGAGTTGGCCGGAGAGGTCTTTGGTCACGCCAGCCACCAGCACGACCTTGCCCTCATGCTCGCTGCCCAGCAGGATCACTGCATGGCCGAGCTTGTTCTTCAGCTGATCGACCAGGGCCAGCAAGGCCTTGCCATCCTGACCATCCAGGCGTGCGGCGAGAACCTTGGCGCCCTTGACCTCAACAGCCGCGTTGGAGAGATCGTCTCCGGCGGCGCTGGCGGCCTTGGCCTGCAGCTGCTCGAGCTGCTTCTCCAGCTGACGGTTGCGCTCCAGCACAGCCGACAACTTGTCGATCAGATTGTCACGGTTGCCCTTGACCAGTTGCGCGGCTTCCTTGACCTGCTCTTCGGCAGCGTTCAGGTAAGCCAGGGCCGCGGCGCCGGTGATCGCCTCGATACGACGCACACCGGAGGCCACGCCACCTTCGCTGATGATCTTGAACACACTGATATCGCCAGTGCGCTTTGCATGGATGCCGCCGCACAGCTCCACCGAGAAATCGCCGCCCATGCTCAATACGCGCACGGTATCGCCGTACTTCTCGCCGAACAGCGCCATGGCACCCTTGCGCTTGGCGGTTTCGATATCGGTCAGTTCGGTCAGTACCTCGGTGTTCTTGCGCACTTCGCGGTTGACGATGTCTTCCAGAGCCTTGATCTGCTCTGGCTTGAGCGCCTCGAAGTGACTGAAGTCAAAGCGCAGGCGCTGGCTGTCGACCAACGAGCCCTTCTGTTGGACGTGCTCACCCAGCACCTGACGCAGCGCTTCGTGCAACAGGTGAGTGGCCGAGTGGTTCAGCGAGGTAGCGTGTTGCACCTCGGCGTCGACCTTGGCTTCAACCGGCGAGCCGATGACCAGAGCACCGCTGGCGACAACGCCATGGTGCAGGAATGCCCCACCGGTCTTGGTAGTGTCTTGCACGTCGAAGCGCACAGCGCCGGACTGCAGGTAGCCAGAGTCACCGACCTGGCCACCGGATTCGGCGTAGAACGGCGTGCGATCCAGTACGACAACGCCCTGCTCGCCTTCGCCCAGCTGGTCGACGGCCTGGCCATCCTTGTACAGAGCAATGACCTTGCCCTGGCCTTCGGTGGCGTCGTAGCCGAGAAACTCGGTGGCGGTGTCGACCTTGACCAGGCTGTTGTAGTCCATGCCGAAGGCGCTGGCGGAGCGGGCACGCTCACGCTGGGCGTCCATCTCACGCTCGAAGCCAGCCTCGTCGATGCTCAGCTCGCGCTCACGGGCGATGTCAGCGGTCAGGTCCATCGGGAAGCCGTAAGTGTCGTACAGCTTGAACACCACGTCGCCTGGGACGACAGTGCCCTGAAGCTGCGACAGGTCTTGCTCGAGGATACGCAGGCCCTGCTCGAGGGTCTTGGCGAACTGCTCTTCTTCAGCCTTGAGCACGCGCTCGATATGCGCCTGCTGGCTGGTCAGCTCAGGGAAAGCTTCGCCCATCTCGGCCGCCAGTGCCGCAACGATCTGGTAGAAGAAGCTGCCCTTGGCACCCAGCTTGTTGCCGTGACGGCAAGCACGGCGAATGATCCGGCGCAGCACATAGCCGCGGCCTTCATTGGACGGCAGCACGCCGTCGGCGATCAGGAAGCCGCAGGAGCGAATATGGTCGGCGACGACCTTCAGCGAAGCCTGGCCGTCGTTGCTGCAACCGATGGCCTTGGCCGCAGCTGCCAGCAGGTTCTGGAACAGGTCGATCTCGTAGTTCGAGTGCACGTGCTGCATGACCGCACTGATCCGCTCCAGGCCCATGCCGGTGTCGACCGACGGCGCTGGCAGCGGATGCAGGACGCCATCGGCGGTGCGGTTGAACTGCATGAAGACGTTGTTCCAGATCTCGATGTAGCGGTCGCCGTCTTCTTCTGGCGAGCCGGGTGGGCCGCCCCAGATGTCGGCGCCGTGATCGTAGAAGATCTCGGTGCATGGGCCGCACGGGCCGGTGTCGCCCATGGTCCAGAAGTTGTCGGAGGCGTAGGGCGCGCCTTTGTTGTCGCCAATGCGCACCATGCGCTCGGCCGGCACGCCGACTTCCTTGGTCCAGATGTCGTAGGCTTCATCGTCACTGGCGTAGACGGTGACCCAGAGCTTTTCCTTGGGCAGGTTCAGCCACTTGTCGGAGGTCAGGAAGGTCCAGGCAAAGGTGATCGCGTCGCGCTTGAAATAGTCGCCGAAGCTGAAGTTGCCCAGCATTTCGAAGAAGGTGTGGTGACGCGCGGTGTAGCCGACGTTTTCCAGGTCGTTGTGCTTGCCGCCGGCGCGTACGCACTTCTGGCTGCTGGCAGCGCGGGTGTAGGCGCGCTTTTCCTGGCCGAGGAAGCAGTCCTTGAACTGGTTCATACCGGCGTTGGTAAACAGCAGGGTCGGGTCATTGCCCGGAATCAGGGAGCTGGAGGCGACTCGGGTATGCCCCTGCTCCTCGAAGAAGCGGAGGAAGGCTTCACGGATTTCTGCGCTTTTCATAGGTTCTTCCACGGAAACGGCGGCCGTTAAGGCAAACGCGTCGAAACGACGGCAAAGGGCCGCATTATATCGGTCCTGCAATCTCGGTGCAGTGTGTTTATGCGATGGAAACCGTCGATTGGACGGAATTTCAGCTCAACGCGGGCAAAAACATGACCGGGATGCTAAGGCGAGCGTTTGGCCGGTGGCAAGCCAATTACCGCTCAGGGGAAGGGAAAATGGAATAGGTGGTGAATTAAAAGGTTTTCATCGGTGTTTGGATCCAAGGATTTGCTTGGGTGCAGTGGCAGAACGGGGGGCGAATCGCTAACCACTATCGCGGGGCAAGCCCGCTCCCACGCTATTTTGTTCTCTCGTTCTCGCTGTCACGCCAACATGCACGCTCAACCCAGCAGCTGTGCAGAAGTCGGCACGATCAGGATGCCGGCGCGCAAGCCGTTACGCACTTTAGGGTTGGGGAAAATGATCCGCGCGCCCTCCTCCTCGACCACCCAGCGCATCTCGGCCAGGTCTTCGGCCAACAGGTAGCCTTTGGCCAACTCGGAGAAGTTTTCGATATCCGTCGGCAGGTGCAAGTTGAAAGAGTCGCTGTGCTTGATGATCTCGCGCGCCACGCTGAACAGCTGCAAACCATCGAGCGTGTCGTCGGTCGGCGGCTCGTTGCCTTCGATGATCTGGCGCAGGCGGGTCTCGAGCCGGTCGAGATTGACTTGCTCGTTCTGCCCAAATGGCCGCGCCTTGCCCAACTCCAGGGTGAAGGCTTCGGCCTCCAGCTGCTCATAGGTAAAGGCACTGAAAGTGATCGAAGACTTGCTCTGCAGCAGTACCGCCTGCATCCCCGCCGCTGCCAGGCGGGCCAGCTCGCGGCGCGAGTGCTTGCGCCCTTCCTTGTACGGATACAGCGCAAACTGCTCGATCTTCGAGCCGCGGATAGCAGTGTGCAGGTCGTAATGCAGGCGGGTGCGCTCAGGCTTGCTGAAGAACACCCGGGCGAACTGCTCAAGCTCAGCGGCGCGCAACGCTTCGAAACCACTGGAAAGCTCGTGACGGCCGTTGAACAGGCGGTTGATATCCTGCTCGATGAAACGCTCGCCCTTGCGGATCGCAGGCGGGTTGCCGAACAGGAACAGCACCCGCGCGCGCGGCCTGATCTCGCCATTGGCCACACCATGCAGCAACTTCTCGAGCAGCTCGATCGGAGCCGTCTCGTTGCCATGGATACCGGCTGACAACAGCAGGTCGAGGCCGCAATCCTCGCCTTCAGGCGGGCGTACTTCCAACGCCCCCTCGCCCAGCCAGCGCAAACGCACGCCCCGGGTGGTCACTTGGGTCTTCTCGGCCGGTTCGTGATCGGTCAGGGTCAGCTCAAGCAATTTGCCGAGAGCGAGCATAGGCGTTTCCTTAGTGGTGGTGACCGCAGTCAGGACCGTGGACGTGGTCGTCATCGTCGCCGACTTCTGCCGACTCCATTTCCAGCTCCAGGCTGACCAGGTTGGTGGCCATCGGGCGCAGCAGCAGGTTGGCGTACTCGGTGTCGTCTTCGGCGACATCGACGCCGATCAGCAGCTGGCCGCGGCCGTCCTGCTGGATCCACACTTCTTTACCTTGCCAGACCACGGCAAACCGCGTGCAGGAGGTTTCCAGCTGGGTGCCGTCTTCATCTTCAAGGATCAGGCGCAGGGCGTCGGACATTACAATTCTCTCTTCAAGGTTGGCGTTGGAACGGATAGACCGAACCCAACATGAGGATCTGGGTCAATTCATCCAGGGCCGTACGGCACTCGACCAGCAGTTGCGGATCGGCAAGGTCGGTCTCGCTCATGCGATCGCGGTAGTGCTTGTCTACCCACCGGACCAAGGTGTCGTACAGCGACGGCGACATGATAACGCCTGGATTGACCGCCGCCAGTTCCGATTCCTTCAAGGCCACGCGCAAGCGCAGGCAAGCCGGGCCACCGCCGTTTTGCATACTCTGCTTGAGGTCGAACACCTTGACCTCCCTGACCGGGCCGCCATTGCTGGTCAGCTGGCCGAGATAACTCCAGACCCGCTCGTTGTTGCGACACTCCTCCGGCACCACCAGCAGCATCGAGCCATCTTCACGCGAGAGCAGCTGGCTGTTGAACAGGTAGGAACGCACCGCGTCCTCTACCGCTACCGCCGCCCGAGGCACCCGGATGGCCTGGAAGTTGGCGCCCTTGCTGGCCAGTTTAGCTTGCAGTTGCGCAAGTACCGCATCGGTCTCGAGGAAGGCGTCTTCGTGATAGAACAGCACCTCGCCGTTGCCCACCGAGATTACGTCGTTGTGGAACACCCCCTGGTCGATCACTGCCGGGTTCTGTTGAGCGTAGACCACCCCGTCGTCGCTGAGCCCATGCAGCCGAGCCACGGCCTGCGAGGCCTCGAGGGTTTGCCGGGCCGGGTACTTTTGCGGCGCCGGGAAGCGGCTGTCAAAAGCGCTGCGGCCATAGACGAAGAACTCGACCCCTGGCTCGCCATAGCTGCGACAGAAGCGCGTGTGGTTGGCCGCACCTTCGTCGCCGAACTGGGCCACCGCAGGCAGCGCCTGGTGATGAGCGAACACCTGCTCATCGGCAAACATGGCTGCCAACACCCGGCTGGTGGTCGGGTGCTCGATGCTGCGGTGGTACTTGCAGTTGAGGTTGGCAGCGGTGAAATGCACGCGACCATCGGCGGTATCGGCGCTTGGGCTGACCGTGGCGGCATTGGCCACCCACATGCTCGACGCCGAGCAGCTGGCGACCAGCAGCGGCATGGCCTCTTTCGCGGCGCGGCTGATCACCTCGGCATCGCTGCCAGAGAAGCCCAGCCGACGCAGGGCGGCGACATCCGGCCGCTCCTGCGGGGCCAGTACGCCCTGCTTGAAGCCCAGGTCGCTCAGCGCCTTCATCTTGGCCAGGCCCTGGCGCGCCGCTTCACGCGGGTTGGAGCACTGCTGACTATTGCTCTGCGAGGCCACGTTACCGTAAGACAGACCGCCGTAGTTGTGGGTCGGCCCCACCAGGCCATCAAAATTCACTTCGTAGGATTTCATCGGCTAGGCTCCGAGACCGTTTGTTATAGGGTGACGCCCGGCGTCAAAGTCGCCGGCAGGGCGAGGCTGGCGGTCTCCAGCGAAGCCACCGGATAGGCGCAGTAGTCGGCCGCGTAATAGGCACTGGCGCGGTGGTTGCCGCTGGCACCCACACCGCCGAACGGCGCACTGCTGGCCGCCCCCGTCAGCTGTTTGTTCCAGTTGACGATGCCGGCCCGGCTACGCAGCCAGAAGTACTGGTAGCGCGCACGCGAGTCTGACAACAGGCCCGCCGCCAGGCCGTACTGGGTAGCGTTGGCTTCATCGATGGCGGCGTCGAAATCGCTGTAGCGGATCACTTGCAGCAACGGCCCGAAGAATTCCTCGTCCGGGCGCTCAGCCACAGCGGTGACATCCACAATGCCCGGGGTCAACAGCGCGGCGTCAGGCTGCGGCTGGGTCATTTCCAACAGCGCTACAGCGCCATTGCCGAGCAAGGCTTGTTGCGCATCCAGCAATGCCTGGGCGGCCTGCAAGGAAATCACCGAACCCATGAACGGTGCCGGCTGCTGATCGAACGCGCCAACGCTGATCGTGCGACTCACCTCGACCAGACGCGCCAGCAGCGCGTCACCCCAGGCACCTTGCGGCACCAGCAGGCGGCGGGCGCAGGTGCAGCGCTGCCCCGCAGAAATGAAGGCCGACTGAATGATGGTGTACACCGCAGCGTCCAGGTCCTTGACCTGATCGACCAGCAGCGGATTATTGCCGCCCATTTCCAGGGCAAGGATCTTGTCCGGGCGTCCTGCGAACTGTTGGTGCAGGAGATTGCCGGTACGGCTGGAGCCGGTGAAGAACAGGCCATCGATACCTGGATTGGCGGCCAGGGCGACACCGGTCTGGCGAGCGCCCTGCAGCAGATTGAGAACACCCGCAGGCAAGCCGGCGGCAATCCAGCATTTGACCGTCAACTCGGCGACCTTGGGGGTCAGCTCACTCGGCTTGAACACCACGCAGTTACCCGCCAACAGCGCCGGCACAATATGGCCGTTAGGCAGGTGGCCGGGGAAGTTATACGGGCCAAACACCGCCACCACGCCATGCGGCTTGTGCCGCAACACCGCCGTAGCGTCCGCCAGTGGACCACTCTTTTCCCCGGTGCGCTCGCGATAGCTCTGCACCGAGATCGCCACTTTGTTGACCATGCTGGTCACTTCGGTGGCCGACTCCCACAGCGGCTTGCCGGTTTCTTCACCGATGTAACGCGCAAGCTCGTCGGCATTGGCCTTGAGCTGATCGGCAAAAGCCTCAAGCACGGCAATACGCGCATCCAGGCTCAGTTGCGCCCAGGCCGGGAAGGCCTGCCGCGCGGCTGTCACTGCCGCGTCGACTTGAGCGGCAGTGGCGCCCTGACCTTGCCAAACGACTGCCTGAGTGACCGGATTGAGCGATTGCAGTGGCTCGCCCTGCCCCGCTTGCCAGTGTCCCGCGATGAAATGAGTCGTCATTACTGAGCCTCCCGCGCGGCCGAAAGTGGCACCGCGCGCACATGATCGCCTGCGCCCAGGCGCAGGCGCTTGGCGGTCTGCGGATCGACCACCAAGGTGCCCGCCGCCAGGCGTGCGGGCGCTGCGGTGATGCGGCAGTCTTCGCGCTTGCGGTTGTGAATCAGATAAGGCGTGGCATCGTCGCCTGGCGTACCCACCGCCAACACCAGGTTCTGGCTCTCGCGCACGGCACGGATCTTGGCGGTCTCGCACTCGATCGCCGGGCCTGCGTCGAAGATGTCGACATAGCCTTGATAGTTGAAGCCTTCGCGCTCAAGCATGGCCAGTGCAGGCTCGGTGTCGGTGTGCACCCGGCCAATGACCTCGCGCGCCGCTTCAGACAAGAAGCAGGTATACAGCGGGAACTTGGGCATCAGTTCGGCGATGAACGACTTGTTACCCACGCCAGTGAGATAGTCCGCCTGGCTGAACTCCATCTTGAAGAAGTGCCGCCCCAGGCATTCCCAGAACGGCGAGCGACCGGCCGCGTCGGAGATACCGCGCATTTCAGCGATCACCTTCTTGCCGAACAGCTCGGGAAACTCGGCGATGAACAGCATCCGCGCCTTGGACAACAGGCGGCCATTGAGGCCATTGCGATAGTCGCTACGCAAGAACAGCGAGCACAACTCGGAATTGCCGGTCAGGTCGTTGGCCAAAAACAGCGTGGGGATTTCACGATAGATGTTCAGCTCCTGCGAAGCGCTGACCGTCAGCCCGACCCGGTAGTTGTACCAAGGCTCACGCAAGCCGACCGCTCCGGCGATGGCGCTGATACCCACTACCAGGCCTTCGTCGTTCTCCAGCACGAACAGGTAATCGGTGTCACCGCGCCCGGCTTCGCCGTTAAAGCTCTTCTCGGCCCAGCGCACCCGCTGGCCGAGGCGCTCCTCGTTGGCCGGCAAGGTGGTCAGCCCGGTCGTGCCGGTGCTACGTGCCAATTCGATCAGCGCGGGTAAATCGCTGCTGCGTACAGGACGAACGATCATGCTATCTCCTTGTGCGGCGGTCTGTGCCTGCCGCGAAACTCTGCTGCCGGTCGCGCCCCGTGGCTATCCGGCCACGGCCATCAAACGGCGACCAGACGCACGCTTGCCCCTTCACCGACACCCAGGGCCTCGGCGGCTTCGCTACTGAGGCTGACCGGCTTGCCCGGCACCCAATCGAGCTCCAGCAACACAGCGCGGTAATCCTGCAACTGACCGTTGCACACTAGGTACGGGCGGCCACCCTTGAGCGGCACCGGCTCAAGCTTGACTGGCACCACGCGGCTTTGCGCGATGGTGCGGATCCCTGAAGCCCGCGCATGCAGGGTGGGGCCGCCGTCGAAGATGTCGATGTAGTGCTCGGTCTCGAAGCCTTCGCGCATGAGGATGTCGAAGGTGATCTGCGCGCGCGGGTGCACTTGGCCCATGGCCTCTTGGGCCAGGTCCGGCAGCAGCGGCACGTAGATTGGGTAGTGCGGCATCAGCTCGGCGAGGAAGGTGCGGCTCTTCAGGCCACACAGGCGTTCGGCATCGGAATAATTGAGGTCGAAGAAGTTGCGCCCAATGGCATCCCAGAACGGCGACTCGCCGTGCTCGTCGCTGTAGCCAACGATCTCGGTGACCACCGAATCGGCAAAGCGCTCAGGGTGAGCGGCCATGAACAGCAAGCGACCCCGCGAATTGAGCTCGGCCCAGCCAGTGCCGACCAATTCGGGCAGCACATAGAAGCTGGTCAGCAGGCTGTTGCCCGTCAGGTCGTGGCACAGCGACAGCACGTGGATCTTGTTATGGATCTTCAGCTCGCGCGACGCATGCACGAAGGTCTCGTTGCGAAAGCTGTAGAACGGCTCGGAGTAGCCTGCCGAGGCGACGATCGCCGAGCAGCCGGCCAACTTGCCGGTTTCGCTGTCTTCGAGGACGAAGAAGTAGCTCTCCTCGCCGTTGAAGCTGACTTCAGCGGCGAACGAGGTCTCGGACGAGGCGATCTTGTCGCCCAGGCGACCGGCATCATCCGGCAGCGAAGTGACACCAACGGGGCTGTCCGCAGCCATGCGCTGCACTTCATTGAGGTCAGCCATTTGCGCGGGGCGCATTACCAGCATGGTGTCACTCCTTTGGAATACGGGCCGAGTGGCTCGGCACGGAAAAACGGCGGGCGCCGTGATTATTGACTTGGCAGGCACCCGCACTGGAATTCAGCGATCGCCGGCCGGCGTTACGCACCGGGCCGGCGACAAGGGCGATCAGCCCTGGGTCAGCTTGGCGATGGCGCGCTCGAAGCGATCCAGGCCTTCATCGATGTCGGCATCTTCGACCACCAGGCTTGGCGCGAAACGCACCACGTCCGGGCCGGCCTGCAGGACCATCAGGCCTTCCTTCTCGGCCGCGTTGAGCACGTCCTTGGCCTTGCCTTTCCAGGCATCGACCAGGACGCAGCCGATCAGCAGGCCGACGCCGCGCACCTGGCTGAACAGCTCGATTTTTTCCAGGCGCGCCTTGAAGCGCGCGTGCTTGGCGGTGATAGCCGCCAAGGCCTCGGGCGTGTTGACCACATCCAGCACCGCGCAGGCGACGGCGCAGGCCAGCGGGTTGCCGCCGTAGGTGGTGCCGTGGGTGCCAACGGCCAGGTGCTTGGCCAGGTCTGCGGTGGTCAGCATGGCGCCAATCGGGAAACCGCCGCCCAGGCTCTTGGCACTGGTGAGGATGTCTGGGGTGACGCCATAGTGCTGGTAGGCGTACAGCGAGCCAGTACGGCCAACGCCGGTTTGCACTTCATCGAAGATCAGCAGGGCATTGTGCTCGTCGCACAGTTTGCGCGCGCCTTCCAGGTAGGCCTTGTCGGCTGGCACTACGCCGCTTTCACCCTGGATCGGCTCGATCACTACCGCGCAGGTCTTATCGGAAATTTGCGCCTTGAGCGCTTCCAGATCGTTGTATGGCACGTGGCTGATGCCGGTGATCTTCGGGCCGAAACCGTCGGAGTACTTCGGCTGGCCACCGACGCTGACGGTGAACAGGGTGCGCCCGTGGAAGCTGTTCAGGGTGGCGATGATCTCGTGCTTTTCAGGGCCGAAACGGTCGTGGGCGACGCGACGGGCCAACTTGAAAGCGGCCTCGTTGGATTCGGCGCCAGAGTTGCAGAAGAACGCTTTGTCGGCAAAGGTTGCATCCACCAGTTTATGCGCCAGGCGCAGGGCCGGCTCGTTGGTGAACACGTTGGAGACGTGCCAGAGGGTATTGGCCTGCTCAGTCAGGGCCTTGACCAGTGCCGGATGGCAATGACCCAAGGCATTTACCGCGATGCCGCCCGCGAAGTCGATCAGCTCGCGACCCGACTGGTCCCAGACTCGGGAACCCTCGCCTCGCACAGGAATGAAGGCCGCCGGGGAGTAGTTGGGAACCATGACCTGGTCAAAATCGGCACGTTGCACCGGGGCTTGCTCAACGGACATCTGAGTCTCCTGAAGAGGAACGCTGGCCTGAAAGTGGCGAGCGATGGGGGGATTGTAAGGACTGATCAGCGCCTGTCCTTGCGGCCAAGCGACAACTTGTTACAGCGCAAAACCCTGTTTTAGCCAGGCTTTCGGCAATGCGACAAACAGTGTCGCAATCGCGCAGTGTAAAGGAGGCAGGGTTTGTCGGGGAGATGGCAGCCGCAAATGGGTGAACGCTTGTTCACAGCCTAGTGCGACAGCTTGGCAGCGAGGGTGACAAGCGAGCGTTTCTCAATTGGGAGCGGTGTAGGCTCTGCTGACGCAATCGCGGGGCAAGCCCGCTCCCACGCAATCTATCCGGGGCAGATTTCAGCCGCGTTCGGCAGGGGCCGAGCTGAGCTCGAACGGGCTGTTGCTACGGCGCTGGTTGCGATCTTCGCGCGGGGTGGCGCCAAAGAAGTTGCGATAGGCGCTGGAGAAATGCGGCCCGGAAGAGAACCCGCACGACAAGCCAATCTGGATGATCGACTTGCTGGTCTGCATCAACATCTGCCGCGCCTTGTTCAAGCGCAGCTCCAGGTAATACTGGCTCGGCACCCGATTAAGGTACTGCTTGAAGATCCGCTCCAGCTGTCGGCGAGATACGCACACATGTTGGGCGATCTCGTCAGTGGTCAGCGGCTCTTCGATGTTGGCCTCCATCAGCAGCACTGCCTGGGTCAGCTTTGGATGGCTGGAACCCAGGCGGTTTTGCAATGGAATCCGCTGACGCTCGCCACCCTCACGGATGCGCTCGACCACCAACTCTTCCGACACCGCCCCGGCAAGTTCGGCACCATGATCACGGGCCAGCACCGCCAGCAGCAGGTCAGCCACGGCCATGCCGCCACAGGCGGTCAGGCGGTCGCGATCCCAGTCGAACAGATGGCTGGTGGCGATCACCTTGGGGAAGCGCTCGCCGAAATCGTCCTGCCAACGCCAATGCACCGCAGCCCGATAGCCGTCGAGCAAACCCAACAGCGCCAGCGGATACACGCCTGCGGAAAGCCCACCGATCATGCAGCCACTGCGCGCCAGCTGCTTGAGCGCAGTAGACAACGTGGCATTGACCGCCGTGGGCGGCTCATCGGCCAGCAGCAACAGCTTGTGCACACCTTCCAGACGCCCATTCCACGGCTCACCCGGCAGACGCCAGCCTTGCTGCTCGGACGGCTCGGCCTGAAGGAACACCAGCTCGTAGACGACATCTGGATGCACCCGCTGGGCCACCAGCAATGCCTCCTCGGCCAACGCCAAGGTCAACGGCTTGGTGCTGGGCCAGATGAGAAAACCGATTCGCTGGGTGGTCATAGGGCGTGGTCCGAAACCTTGGGAAGTTCGAGTCAGTGGCGCCGGGTCAGGCTGCGCTCGCTGCGCAGCATGCCCTATTATGGTGCAAAGGTGCAGCCTTTACTTCAGGCTGCCAGAGAGAAACTGCTTGAGCCGTTCCGATTGCGGATTGACCAGCACCTCGCGCGGATTGCCCGCCTCCTCCACTACCCCCTTGTGCAGGAACACCAGCTGATTGGACACCTCGCGAGCAAAGCCCATCTCGTGGGTGACCACCACCATGGTCCGGCCTTCCTGGGCCAGCGACTGCATGACCTTGAGTACATCGCCCACCAGCTCTGGGTCTAGCGCCGAGGTCGGCTCGTCGAACAACATCACTTCCGGCTCCATCGCCAGCGCCCGGGCAATCGCCACACGCTGCTGCTCGCCACCGGACATATGCCCTGGGTAGGCGTCCTTGCGGTGCGAAACGCCGACTTTGGCCAGGTAATGCTCGGCTTTTTCCAGCGCGTCTTTCTTGCTCATGCCCAGCACATGCACCGGTGCTTCGATAATGTTTTCCAGCGCCGTCATGTGCGCCCACAAGTTGAAGTGCTGGAACACCATCGACAGGCGCGAGCGCATGCGCTGCAGCTGCTTGGGATCGGCAGCCTTGAGCGCGCCATCCTTGCCAGCGACCAGCTTGAGTTCTTCGTTGTTGAGCAGGATCTTGCCGGCATGCGGCTGCTCGAGCAGGTTGATGCAGCGCAGGAAGGTCGACTTGCCCGAACCGCTGGAGCCGATGATGCTGATCACATCGCCTGCCTTGGCGGCCAGGGACACGCCCTTGAGCACTTCATGGCTGCCATAGCGCTTGTGCAGGTCTTGGACTTCGAGTTTGTACATGCTGTCGGTTCTCACAGAGCGTTCAGTGCTTGCGCGGCGCCAGGTAGCCGAGCCAGCGGCGTTCGGCCATCTTGAACAGGCGCACCAGAATGAAGGTCAGGCACAGGTAGAACACGCCCGCCGTGATGTAGGCCTCGAAAGGCAGGTAGTACTGGGCATTGACGGTGCGCGCCGCGCCGGTGATGTCGATCAGGGTGACGATCGAGGCCAGGCTGGTGGTCTGCAGCATCATGATCACTTCGTTGCTGTACTGCGGCAGCGCCCGGCGCATGGCCGACGGCAGCAGGATGCGCCGGTACATCTTGAAGCGTGACATGCCCATGGCCTTGGCCGCTTCGATCTCACCATGCGGGGTGGCCTTGAGGCTACCGGCGATGATTTCTGCAGTGTAGGCACTGGTGTTGACGGCGAAGGCCAGGCAGGCACAGAACGTCGCGCTCGACAGCCACGGCCAGAAGATGCTCTCGCGCACCGCCTCGAACTGGGCCAGCCCATAGTAGATCAGGAACAGCTGCACCAGCATCGGCGTGCCGCGGATCACATAGGTGTACAGCCAGGCGGTGATGTTCACCAGCGGCTGCTTGGAGACGCGCATCAGGCCCAGCGGCACCGCCGCCAGCAGACCGAACAACAGCGACAGCGCCAGCAGCTTGAGGGTGGTCAGCAGGCCGCCAAGATAAAGCGGCAGCGCCTCCCAGATGACGTTGTAGTCGAAGATCATAGTTCTGCCGCCTTAACGCCCACCGAGTAGCGCCTCTCGAGGTACTTCAGCGCCAGCAGCGAGACACTGGTGATCACCAGGTACAGGGCTGCCACCGCCAGGAAGAAGGTGAAGGGTTCGCGGGTGGCATCAGCCGCCTGCTTGGCCTTGAACATCATGTCCTGCAGACCCACCACCGAGATCAGCGCGGTAGCCTTGGTCAATACCAGCCAGTTGTTGGTAAAGCCTGGGATCGCCAGGCGAATCATCTGCGGCACCATGATGCGGAAGAACACCTGGCGGCTGCTCATGCCGTACGCCACGCCTGCCTCGGCCTGCCCCTTGGGAATGCCCAGGAAGGCACCGCGGAAGGTTTCCGACAGGTAAGCACCAAAGATGAAACCCAGGGTGCCGATACCGGCCACCAGCGGGTTGAGATCGATATAGTCTTCGTAGCCGAGCAGCGGCGCCACCCGGTTGAGAATGTCCTGGCCGCCATAGAAGATCAGCAGGATCAGCACCAGATCCGGAATGCCGCGAATGACCGTGGCATACATATCGCCCAGCCAGGCCAGCCAGCGCACTGGCGACAACCTTAGCGCCACGCCGATCAGGCCAAGCACGATGGCCAGGGCCATCGACGACAGGGCGAGCTGCAGCGTCAGCCACGCCCCGTCGAGGATGACTGCCCCGTAGCCTTTCAACATGATTGGGATTCCTCTAGACCCAGGGAATGAAAAATGGTGCAAACCTCAGAGTCTCTGCTGTTTGCACCATTGCACAGGTGAAACTCGATGTCTTACTGAGCGTCAGGCCCGTAGATGTCGAAGTTGAAGTACTTGTCCTGGATCGCCTTGTACTTGCCGTTGGCGCGAATGGCATCAATGGCGGCGTTGATCCGCTCAGCGTTGGCCTTGTCGCCTTTGCGCACGGCAATGCCGACGCCGTCGCCGAAGTACTTCACGTCGGTGAACGATGGGCCAACGAACGCGAAGCCTTTGCCGGCGTCGGTCTTGAGGAAACCATCTTCGAGCAGGGTAGCGTCAGCCACGGTGCCGTCGAGGCGACCGGCAGCCACGTCCAGGTAGATTTCGTTCTGGGTGCCGTAAGGCACCACGGTTGCACCTTTAGGCGCCAGGACTTCCTTGGCGAAACGGTCGTGGATCGAGCCGCGCTGCACGCCGATCTTCTTGCCACTGAGCTCAGCCAGGCTGTCACTGACGGTGACGCCCTGCTTCATGACCAGGCGAGCCGGGGTCAGGTAGTAGCGCTTGGTGAAATCGACCGACTTCTTGCGATCGTCAGTGATCGACATCGACGACAGGATGGCGTCGATCTTGCGCACTTTCAGTGCCGGGATCAGGCCGTCGAACTCTTGCTCGACCCAGGTGCACTTGGCCTTCATCTCTTCGCACAGGGCGTTGCCGATGTCGTAGTCGAAGCCGGCGATGCTGCCATCGGGCTGTTTGAAGGCGAAGGGTGGGTAGGCGGCCTCGATACCGATCTTCAACGGTTTCTCATCGGCGTGCGATACCAGGGACAACACGGACAGCGCCAGGGCGCCAAGCAGTGCGAGCTTCTTCATCAGGTAACTCCATCGGTACGGGGCAATACAAGGCAGGGGTAACAGCTGCCCGAATGCGAATGGGTACAACGCGAGCCGCGAGGGGTATCGACCAAGGTCGCAGACCACGAGCGAGTGAGTGGCATTTTAACGACAGCCCGGTAGTCGATATTTCTTCAAAGCGACAACTAGTTACAGAAGCGCTTGAAACCGCGGCGGGCGATATTGACAGCTCTCACTCATTATGCAAGAGCGAAAAGAAAACAACCTGTAAACGAAGCAATAAGTGCGCCTATTATTGGCAAACCCTTGTATTCCGGCAAGTGTAGCGTGCAAACCTGCACGAATTGTCTGCAGGATTGCCCCACAATGGCACAGGAATGTTTCTGACGGCCCCGTTCTCGTGCGACCAAGGTGACAGAAAACGGTTACCGATGAATGTCGAGGTAACAGAATGCAAAAACCCCGCCGTTGCTGGCGGGGTTCTGTGCAGACTGGCCGCTATCAAGCCGAAGCGCGGCTCATTTCCTTGTGGGTATCGATCAGGTGCTGCACCACACCTGGATCGGCCAAGGTCGAAATATCGCCCAGCGCGTCGTACTCGGCCGTGGCGATCTTGCGCAGGATCCGCCGCATGATCTTGCCCGAGCGGGTCTTGGGCAGGCCTGGCGCCCACTGGATGACATCCGGCGAAGCGATCGGACCAATCTCCTTGCGCACCCAGTTCTTCAGCTCCAGGCGCAATTGCTCGCTCGACTCGACCCCGGCATTGAGGGTCACATACACATAGATGCCCTGCCCTTTGATGTCATGCGGCACGCCGACCACCGCCGCCTCAGCGACTTTCGGGTGGGCCACCATCGCACTTTCGATCTCGGCGGTACCCATGCGGTGACCGGAAACGTTGAGCACGTCATCCACGCGACCGGTGATCCAGTAGTAGCCATCCTCGTCACGGCGCGCACCGTCACCGGTGAAGTACATGCCGCGGAAGGTCTTGAAGTAGGTGTCGACAAAGCGGTCATGGTCGCCATACAGCGAACGCGACTGACCCGGCCAGGAGTCGAGGATCACCAGGTTACCCTCGGCGGCGCCTTCGATCAGGTTACCCAGGTTATCCACCAGGGCCGGCACCACGCCAAAGAACGGACGGGTTGCCGAACCCGGTTTCAAGCCAGTCGCCCCTGGCAGCGGGCTGATCAGGATGCCGCCGGTTTCGGTCTGCCACCAGGTGTCGACGATCGGGCAACGCTCCTTGCCGACAGTCTGGTAGTACCAGTTCCAGGCCTCAGGGTTGATCGGCTCACCCACCGAACCGAGCAGGCGCAGGCTGGAGCCATCTGCGCCGGCAACGGCGGCCTGACCTTCGGCCATCATCGCGCGAATCGCGGTCGGCGCGGTGTAGAGGATATTGACCTTGTGCTTGTCGATGATCTTCGACACGCGGGTGATGTCCGGGTAGTTCGGCACACCTTCGAACAGCACGGTGGTGGCGCCATTGGCCAGCGGGCCATAGACGATGTAGCTGTGGCCGGTGACCCAGCCAACGTCGGCGGTGCACCAGTAGACTTCGCCCGGGCGGTAGTCGAACACCCGCTCATGGGTCAGCGAGGCGTAGACCATGTAGCCACCAGTGGTGTGCAGGACACCCTTGGGCTTGCCAGTCGAGCCAGAGGTATAAAGGATGAACAGCGCTTCTTCGGCGCCCATCTCTTTAGGTGCGCAGTGGCTGGAGGCGACCTTCATCAGGTCTTCGTACCAAATATCGCGGTGCTGGTGCCAGGCGATGTCGCCACCGGTGCGCTTGCACACGATGATCTTCTGCACGCTGCTGGTTTCAGGGTTGGTCAGGGCCAGGTCGACGTTGCCCTTGAGCGGCGTATGCCGACCGCCACGCACGCCTTCGTCGGCAGTGATGACAATCTTCGATTTGCAGTCGATGATTCGACCGGCCAGGGCCTCAGGCGAGAAGCCACCGAACACTACCGAATGGATCGCGCCAATTCGGGCGCAAGCCAGCATGGCCACCACCGCCTCGGGGATCATCGGCATATAGATGGTCACCACGTCGCCGCGGTGCACATCCTGGCCACGTAGGGCGTTGGCGAATTTGCACACCTGCTCGTGCAGCTCGCGGTAGGTAATGTTGCGGCTTTCGGAAGGATCGTCGCCTTCCCAGATGATCGCCACCTGATCGCCGCGCTCTTCGAGGTGACGGTCCAGGCAGTTGTAGGAAACGTTCAGAGTGCCGTCAGCAAACCATTTGATATCGACATGGTGATCGTCGAAGGAGGTCTGCTTGACCTTGGTGAACGGCTTGATCCAGTCCAGGCGCTGGGCCTGTTCGCGCCAGAAACCGTCGGGGTTGATCACCGACTGCTGGTACATGGCCTTGTAGGTGGCCTCGTCGGTCAGGGTAGTAGCCGCAACCTCGGGACGAACGGGATACAGTGGAGCCGCACTCATCTGTGTTACCTCGGTGTAATAGTTGTTTTTGTATGGAACCGTTTGTAACTGTACCAGAGCGGCTAAGGCCATTCGACGTTGGTAGTAGCAAGCCCCTCCTTCGCCGCAGAGGTTTCGCGCAACCGCTCTAGCCCGCACAACACCGGCATTCGACCAGTAATCAAAAGCTGCTTTCCCGGCGATTGTTACAGATTCTGTCAACAGTCTTTATCAAAACCCCCACTGTTTCAGCTGTAGGCCGGGCCATAAAATTCACCTCGCCAGCAACGGCAAGGCGATTAACTTCTGGTAACAGCCCCCACGAAGGCAACGTTAATCCCCTCTTCATCCCGATAGTTAAACACTCGTTGTACTCGCGGCGTCACAAGCGCCGCGTGCCCCCTCACGACCTTAGACAGGTAAATTGAAAATGAAAGCGTTACTGGTATTGGTACTTGGCGGTCTTTGCAGCGCGGCGATGGCCGACGAAGTTGCAAACGATGTCGAGCAGATTCCGGTTGAACAGTACAGTTACTCGCAGCACTTGGACATTGCCCGTGTGCTGTCCATGAGCGAAGTGCCTAACGTCTGTGAAGTAGTGCCCGCCCGCATGACCTACGAGGACTCCAAGGGCCAGAAGCACATTCTCGAATACCGCGTGATGGGTAACGGTTGCTCCAACGGTTGATCCCTGTGAATGGGGCCGCTTAGCGGCCCCTTCAACTGTTTACTCGGACGATTTGCCCAAGGCGTATTCACGCAACTTGTTGGCAATGGTTGTATGCGAAACCCCCAGTCTTTTGCCTAATGCCCGACTACTTGGGTATTCGCCAAGCAAACTTTCCAGCACCGCTTTTTCAAAGCGTCCGACAATCTGCGAAAGTTCCCCTTCCAACGAAAACTCCCCCAACGGTTGGCGCACGCCATAATCCGGCAGACGAATATGTTCGCTCTTCACCAGCCCGCCTTCACATAATGAAACAGCCTGGAATAAAACGTTCTCCAATTGCCGCACATTACCCGGCCAATGGTAGTGGCTGAGTTTTTCCATGGCGGCGGGCGCCAGGCGCGGCATCGGGCAGCCAATCTGCCGGCTGGCTTGATCGAGAAAGTGCTGCACCAGGCCTTCGAGGCCATCCATGCACTCTCGTAGCGGCGGGATATGCAGCGACAGCACATTCAAGCGGTGGTACAGGTCCTGGCGGAATTCGCCCCGCGCGCACAGCTCGGACAGGTCGACCTGGGTGGCGCAAATGACCCGCACATCCAGATACACCTCTTCATCGCTGCCCACCCGGCGAAAGCAACCATCCTGCAAGAAACGCAGCAACTTGACCTGTAGGCGCGGGCTCATTTCGGCCACCCCATCAAGGAACAGCGTGCCTCCTGCGGTCAGTTCCAGCAGCCCCAGCTTGCCCTCCGCGCGCGCGCCCTCGAAAGCGCCCGGACCATAGCCAAACAGCTCGGTTTCGGCCATCGACTCCGGCAACCCCGCGCAGTTGAGCGCCATCAGCGGCGCCTGCCCACGCGGGCTGGCCAAGTGGCAGGCACGCGCCAGCAACTCCTTGCCAGTGCCTGTTTCGCCCTCGATCAACAACGGCGCATCCAACGGCGCCATGCGCCGCGCTTCGCGCACCACGGCGGCCATCACCCGCGAGCTCTGGAAAATACTGTCGAATCCGCGCAGCTCCTGCTTGCGCACGTTATAGATGCGCTCGCCAATGCGGTCGGCGCGATGCAAGGTCAGCACCGCCCCGGCCAACGCCTCGCTTTCGTCATGCTCGGACTGCAACGGGGCGATGTCGGCGAGAAACACATCCCCCTTGACCTTGATGCGCAGGCCATTGATGCGCGACTTGTTCGCCCGCACCAGCTCGGGCAGGTCGAAGTCCTCGACGTAGCGCGCCAGCGGCAGGCCTGGCACCTCATCGACCCGCACCCCAAGCAACTGCGCCGCCGCACGGTTGGCCGCCACGATACTGCCGCCCATGTCGATCGACAGCACCGGGAACTCCAATGCACCCAATAACGCATTGAGCTCCATATGCCGACGCTCGCTGGGCATCAGGCCGACGCGCTTGACGCCGAACACCCCGGCGATCGCTTCGAATTTCGGCCGCAAGGCTTGGAACTGCAGGTTCACCAGGTTCGGACAATGCAGGTAGATGGCATTGCCGTGGTCGCCGCCAACCTCGCCGCGCAGCACGTTGATGCCGTACTCGACCAACAGGTTGAGGATGTCTCGCAAAATGCCGATGCGGTTCTGGCAATGCACTTTGATACGCATGGAAATGTCCCGAAGCCGCCGATTTTTTCATCGGCACGCGTAAAAGTCGTAAAGATAAGCTGACAAATTCAGGTAAAAGGTCAGCCGGATCTCCGTGATTTTCCGGGATAAGCGCTTTTTTGTAAAATTTACGTTACGAAATCACCCGCTTCACCTGATCAGCAAACACCCCACACCCGGTGCAAAGGCTGCGCTGAAGGGCTATTCCTAGGGCATGTCGCATCCATAACAAGAAAGACCGCCCTCACCAGGAGAGCCACATGAAACAGACGCAGTACGTGGCACGCGAGCCCGACGCGCACGGCTTTATCGACTACCCGCAGCAAGAGCATGCGGTATGGAACACCCTGATCACCCGTCAATTGAAGGTGATCGAAGGCCGGGCCTGCCAGGAATACCTGGACGGCATCGAGCAGCTCAAGCTGCCCCATGACCGCATCCCGCAGCTGGGCGAAATCAACAAGGTACTGGGCGCTACCACGGGCTGGCAGGTCGCCCGCGTCCCGGCGCTGATCCCCTTCCAGACCTTCTTCGAACTGCTCGCCAGCAAGCGCTTCCCGGTGGCTACCTTCATCCGCACCCCGGAAGAGCTCGACTACCTGCAAGAGCCGGACATCTTCCACGAGATCTTTGGCCACTGCCCTCTGCTGACCAACCCTTGGTTCGCCGAATTCACCCACACCTATGGCAAGCTCGGCCTGGCCGCGACCAAGGAAGAGCGGGTGTACCTGGCGCGTCTGTACTGGATGACCATCGAGTTCGGCCTGATGGACACCCCGCAAGGTCGCAAGATCTATGGCGGTGGCATCCTCTCCTCGCCCAAGGAGACCGTCTACAGCCTGTCGAACGAGCCGGAACACCAGGCGTTCGACCCAATCGAAGCCATGCGCACGCCGTATCGGATCGACATCCTGCAGCCGCTGTATTTCGTTCTGCCGAACCTCAAGCGCCTGTTCGACCTGGCCCACGAAGACATCATGGGCATGGTCCACCAGGGCATGCAGCTGGGCCTGCACGCGCCGAAGTTTCCACCCAAGGTCGCTGCCTGAGCCGCCTTGACGATAACAACTCAAACCGGAATGACACCCATGAATGCCTTGAACCAAGCCCACTGCGAAGCCTGCCGCGCCGATGCGCCGAAAGTCAGCGATGAAGAATTGGCGCAGCTGATCCGCGAGATCCCGGACTGGAACATCGAAGTGCGTGACGGCCACATGGAGCTTGAGCGGGTTTTCCTGTTCAAGAACTTCAAGCACGCGCTGGCGTTCACCAATGCCGTTGGCGAAATTGCCGAAGCCGAAGGTCACCACCCAGGCCTGCTGACCGAGTGGGGCAAAGTCACCGTGACCTGGTGGAGCCACTCGATCAAGGGCCTGCATCGCAACGACTTCATCATGTGCGCGCGCACTGACAAAGTTGCCGAGACGGCTGAAGGCCGCAAGTAACTCGCTACACCTCTGATCGCGGGGCAAGCCCGCTCCTACGCCCTGCGCAATGAAGCAGGCGCGCGGGAGCGGGCGTGCCCCGCGATTGCATTTAGAAGGGCCAACCGGCCCGTTGCCGTCCGGTATCCGCCCGCAAAACCGACAACTGACAGGCAAAAAGTTCAAACTGTCATGCAGACTGCTGTATCCTGCCCCAGCTTTCCAAAGCCATAAACGCGCCTGGCGCAGCCTTTTCACTCACACTTGCGAGGAACGTCGAGATGCATGAAATCCCGAATCTTCCCTTCCCAAGCCTGAACCCCGAAGAGCAAACCGTTGCCGCCCACTCCGAGCCGACGCCTGCCGTCGAGCAGGATGGCGACGATACATCCAGCGCTGATCAGGAATAACCGCGCACGACAGTGTGAAAACGGCTGACCTTCGGGAACTCCCACGTCATCACGTTTTCACACCGTCCAGATCCCCTGCCACGAAGACCCTCCATGCCCGATTCACCGCGCCCCCTTGCGGTCACCCTGCAAGTCGTCTCGATCGTCATCTTCACCTTTATCGGCTACCTGAACATCGGCATCCCCTTGGCCGTACTGCCGGGCTATGTGCATAACGAACTGGGCTTTAGCGCAGTAGTCGCGGGCCTGGTGATCAGCGTGCAGTACCTCGCCACCTTGCTCAGCCGCCCCACGGCCAGCCGCATCATCGACAACCTGGGCAGCAAAAAAGCGGTCATGTATGGCCTGTTCGGCTGCGGCCTGAGCGGCGTGTTCATGCTCGCCTGCAGTTTTCTCAACCACATGCCATGGCTCAGCCTGACCTGCCTGTTGATTGGCCGACTGGTATTGGGTAGCGCAGAAAGCCTGGTCGGCTCCGGCTCGATCGGCTGGGGTATCGGCCGAGTGGGCGCGCACAATACCGCCAAGGTAATCTCCTGGAACGGTATCGCCAGCTACGGCGCGCTGGCCGTCGGCGCCCCGCTGGGAGTGCTGATGGTCAAGCAGTGGGGGCTGTGGAGCATGGGCGTGAGCATCATCCTGCTGGCAGTGACGGGCCTGCTGCTGGCATGGCCCAAGCGCGCCGCGCCCATTGTCAGCGGTGTGCGCCTGCCGTTTTTGCAGGTGCTGGGCAAGGTGTTTCCGCACGGCTCGGGGCTGGCCCTGGGCTCGATCGGTTTTGGCACCATCGCCACCTTCATCACCCTGTACTACGCCAGCCGCGACTGGCCCAATGCCGCATTGACCCTGAGCCTGTTTGGCGCCAGCTTTATCAGTGCTCGACTGTTGTTCGGCAACCTGATCAACCGCATCGGCGGCTTCCGGGTGGCAATTGCCTGCCTGTCGGTGGAAACCCTGGGGTTGCTGATGCTGTGGCAGGCGCCGAGTGCCGAGATTGCCTTGGCGGGCGCTGCGTTGAGTGGGTTTGGCTTCTCGCTGGTCTTCCCAGCACTGGGGGTCGAGGCGGTGAATCAGGTATCAGCAGCCAACCGCGGCGCCGCGGTGGGGGCGTATTCGCTGTTCATCGATCTGTCGCTGGGCATTACCGGGCCGCTGGTGGGCGCAGTGGCATCTGGGTTTGGCTTTGCCTCGATGTTTCTGTTTGCCGCAGCGGCCTCGGCTTGCGGGCTGGTGCTGAGCCTGTATCTGTACCGCCAGGCGCGGCGGTTGCGCCAAGCCTGAATGGCCATCGCGGGGCAAGCCCGCTCCCACAGATCTGTAGGAGCGGGCTTGCCCCGCGATGCGCTTGAGGGTCAGCGCAGGGCGTACTGCAACACCACCTCCAGCGGATGGCGCATCTGCTTGTCGGCCATGCGCTTGACCTGGCTACGGCACGAATAGCCAGTCGCCAACGGCTCCCCTTGTTTATCCAGCTTGGTCGCCCACGACTGCTCGAAGATGGTCCGCGACGTCTGCTGATTGCGCGCCTCATGCCCATAAGTGCCGGACATCCCGCAGCAGCCGGTCGCCTCGGTCACCAGCTTCAGCCCCATGCGGGCAAACACCTGCTCCCACTGCTTGGTACTGGCCGGCACGTTGGTCTTCTCGGTGCAATGGGCCATCAACCGGAAGTGACCGGCATCCGCCACCGCCTGTTCAGGCAGCACATCGATCAACCACTCCTGCGGCAGCAGCACCTTCGGGCAATCTTCCAGGCCAGGCACCTTCTGATACTCCTGGCGATAGACCAGCGTCATCGCCGGATCCAGGCCCACCAAAGGCACGCCACAGTCGGCCAGCGCCTTCAACTGGCTACCATTGCGGATCGCCGCCTTGGCGAACGCACCGAGAAAGCCCTGCACGTGCAGCGGCTTGCCGTTGGCGCTGTAGGGCGCCAGGAACACACGATGCCCCAGACGATGGGCAAGCTCGATGAACGCGGCCAGCAGCGGCGTCTCGAAGTAACGGGTAAAGGCATCCTGGACCAGCACGATGCTGCGCTCACGCTGGGCCGGGGTCAGCTCGCGCAGAGCTGGCACGCTGGCAACACCGACCCGGCAACGGCTCAGGGTGGCCTGGAAGTTGAAACGGCTGATCAGTGGGCTGTCGACCATGCCGATCTTGTCCGCCAGCAGTTTGCTCACCCACGTCGAGCCCATCACCGCGTTGTACAGGCCCGGCGCATGGGCAAGATAGGGAATGCTGAACTCCAGCGAGCCGATCAGGTAATCGCGCAGCGGGCGCTGGTAGCGGCCGTGGTACAGCTCAAGGAAACGCGAACGGAAGTCCGGGACATTGACCTTGATCGGGCATTGCCCTGCGCACGACTTACAGGCCAAGCAACCGGCCATGGCCTCGTACACCTCGTGGGAAAAGTCCGCTTGGCCCTGCTTCTGCGCTCGGTTATTGCGCAGGCGGGTCGGCAGCCCTTTGAGCCAGGACACTTTGCTGCGCGCCGCCGCCAGCACATCGATATCCGCCGCACCTTGCAGACGCAGCCACTCCCGGATCAGCGAAGCGCGACCTTTGGGCGAATGTTGCCGTTCACGGGTGGCCTTCCACGACGGGCACATGGCGTCGTTGGGGTCGTAGTTGTAGCAGGCGCCATTTCCGTTGCAGTGCACAGCACTGCCAAAACTCTGCCAGACGCGCTCATCGATGGTTCGATCAAGATCACCGCGCAGGCTCACGCCATCGACCTTGGTCAGGCCTTCGGCGCTGTCCGGTGGCGTGCAGATCTTGCCTGGGTTGAGCTGGTTATACGGGTCGAACGCACCCTTCAGGCGTTGCAGCGACGGGTACAACTCGCCGAAGTAATCCGGCACGTATTCCGAACGCAGGCCCTTGCCATGCTCGCCCCACAGCAGACCGCCGTAACGCTGGGTCAGCGCCGCCACCGCATCCGAGATTGGCTTGACCAGCGCCGCCTGGGCCGGGTCTTTCATGTCCAGGGCCGGACGCACGTGCAACACCCCGGCATCGACGTGGCCAAACATGCCATAGGCCAGACCATAGCTGTCGAGCAGCGCACGGAAGTCAGCGATATAGTCAGCCAGCTGCTCAGGCGGCACTGCCGTGTCTTCGACAAACGGCTGCGGCCGCACCTCGCCCTCGACGTTGCCCAGCAGGCCCACCGAGCGTTTGCGCATGGTGTAGACCCGCGTCACGGCCTCGGCCCCCTCGGCCAGGGTATGACCCAGGCGCTCGACCCCCTTGTCGCTCTGCAGATGCGCGATGAACGCCTGCACCCGCGCGTTGACCTCGCCCGGCTCGTCGCCGCAGAACTCGATCAGGTTGATACCCAGAGTCGGCCGCTCAGGGTCAGCCGGGAAGTACTCGGCAACGCTGTGCCAGACGATGTCTTTTATCGCCAGCATGAGCACCTTGGAGTCGACGGTTTCGATCGACAGTGGCTTGTGCGCCATCAGCGCATTGGCGTCTCGCAGGGCATCCATGAAGCTGGTGTAGCGCACGTTGACCAGCACTGCGTACTTAGGGATCGGCAGCACATTGAGCTTGGCCTCGACCACGTAGCCCAGCGAGCCCTCGGCACCGCACAGTACGCTATTGAGGTTGAAGCGGCCCTGCTCGTCGCGCAGGTGCGCCAGGTCGTAGCCGGTCAGGCAGCGATTGAGCTTGGGGAAGGTGCTTTCGATAAGCTCGGCCTGGCCCTGTTGGATGTCGCGGGCAACCCGATAAACCTCGCCAGCACGACCCGGCGCGGCGCAAGCCTGCTCCAGCGCCGCATCGTCGATCGGCAGGCTATGCAGGCGCTCGCCACCGAGCAACACGCTGTGCAGTTCAAGCACGTGGTCGCGGGTCTTGCCGTAGGTGCAACTGCCCTGGCCGCTGGCGTCGGTGTTGATCATGCCGCCCACGGTAGCGCGGTTGGAGGTGGACAACTCCGGGGCAAAGAACAAGCCGTGTGGCTTGAGCGCCGCATTGAGCTGATCCTTGACCACCCCGGCCTGGACGCGCACCCAGCGCTGCTCGACGTTGATCTCCAGGATCTGGTTCATATGCCGCGACAGGTCGACGACGATGCCGTCAGTCAGCGACTGGCCGTTGGTGCCGGTACCACCGCCACGCGGGGTCAGCTTGATCTGCTGGAAACGCGGCTCGCCCATCAGTGCGGCCACCTTGGCCACATCGTCGGCATCGAGCGGGAACACCGCCGCCTGTGGCAGGCGCTGATAGATCGAGTTATCGGTGGCGAGCACCGTACGGGTGGCGTAGTCGGCACTGATCTGGCCGCGGAAACCGCTGCTGCGCAGGGCTTCGAGAAATTCCGGGTAGTTGACGGCAGGGGCACTGGTCGACAGCTGGGCGATCATCGTTGGATGGCCTCTTGATATGGGCTGATTCACGGTAAACCTGTCTTCCCGGCATAGGTTACACAGCCAGGGATGACGAATATGCCAATGTTCCTGTACTTTCCGGCCAGGGGCAAACGGATATTCCTGCCGCTATTGATGAGCTTTATGAATGAATTACCGCCACCTGACCCCGTCGATGTCGCTGCTGCTGGCGTTCGAGGCCGCCGCTCGGCATGAAAGCTATACTCGCGCTGCCGCCGAACTGTCGCTGACCCAGAGCGCGGTCAGCCGCCAGGTGCAGGCACTGGAGCAGCAGTTAGGCCTGACCTTGTTCCGCCGCGAAGGGCGCCAGGTGCAGTTGACCGACGTCGGGCGCCTGTACCAGCGCGAGCTCAGCGAAGCGCTCGGGCGGATCCGCAGCGCCACCTTGCAGGCACTGGCCTACCAGACAGGCGTCGGCACCTTGCGCCTGGCCACCCTGCCGACGTTCGGCTCGAAATGGCTGCTGCCGCGTCTGCATGCTTTCTACGCGGCCCATCCGGGGATGCTGGTACATATTCATTCACGCATTGAAGCGATCAACTTCGACACCAGCGAGATCGACGCCGCCATCGGCGTGGCCAGCCATGACCTGCCAGGGCTGATCTGCCATCGCCTGCATGCCGAAGAGCTGGTGGTGATCCTGCCGCAGGAGGCTGCCAGTGAGGCGCAGGGTTGGAGCCCGGCGCGCATCAGCGAACAGGTACTGCTGAATGTGGCCAACAACCCGCACGCCTGGGGCGAGTGGTTCTCCCACCATGACCTGCCACACCGAGCGATGCGCCTGGGGCCAAGCTTCGAGCTGACCTCGCACCTGATCCAGGCGGTACGAGCAGGCATTGGCATTGGCCTGGTGCCGCGGGTTCTGGTCGAGGAAGAACTGGCCAAGGGCGAGCTGTTCAGCCCGGGCGTCGCGTTTGCCAGCCAGCGCAGTTACTACCTGATATATCCGCCGCGTAATGAGGCATTGCCGTCGTTGCGGGCATTTCGTGGCTGGCTGCTGGAGCAGATTTAAAGCCCAGCGGGCGCTATCGCGGGGCAAGCCCGCTCCCACGCAGTCATGCCTGGCACGCATGCCTGGCACGCATGCTTGGCACGCGTGCTTGGCGGCCTGCGTGGGAGCGGGCTTGCCCCGCGATAGCACCCGGACAGACAACAAAAAACCCGATGCCAGTCACCTGTCATCGGGTTTCAAGTAACACGCTCAGCGCTTACTTGGCTACAGAGCTTGCCGCCCGGTTAGCCTGCGTCCCACGTCTGCCCTTGAGCATGTAGACCACGAACATCGCGAACAACCATACCGGGATCGCATACACCGATACCTGGATCCCCGGGATCATCAACATGATGCCCAGGATCAGCACCACGAAGGCCAGTACCACATAGTTGCCATAGGGGTACCACAGCGCCTTGAACAATGGCTTCTGCCCGGTACGGTCAAGGTGCTGACGGAATTTCAGGTGCGAGTAGCTGATCATCGCCCAGTTGATCACCAGCGCCGCTACCACCAGCGACATCAGCAGCTCCAGGGCATGCTGCGGCATGAAGTAGTTGAGCAGCACGGCAATCAGGGTGACCACTGCCGAAGCCAGAATCGAGCGCACCGGCACGCCGCGCTTGTCGATCTTGGCCAGCGCAGCAGGGGCATCGCCCTGCTCGGCCATGCCATAGAGCATCCGCGCATTGCAGTAGGTGCCGCTGTTGTACACCGACAGCGCCGCAGTCAACACCACGAAGTTCAGCAAGTGCGCAGCCACATCGCTACCGAGTAGCGAGAACACCTGCACGAACGGGCTGCTGCCATAGCTGCCACCGGAGGCATCGATGCTGGCGACCAGGCTGTCCCATGGGGTCAACGACAGCAGAATCACCAGGGCGCCGATGTAGAAAATCAGGATCCGGTAGATGACCTGGTTGATCGCCTTGGGAATCACGGTCTTCGGCTTGTCGGCCTCGGCTGCGGTGAAACCGAGCATTTCCAGGCCGCCGAAAGAGAACATGATGATCGCCAGCGCCATGACCAGGCCGCTGACGCCATTGGGGAAGAAGCCGCCATGCGCCCACAGGTTGGTTACCGAGGCTTCAGGGCCGCCGCTACCGCTGGTCAGCAGGTAGGCGCCCAGGCCGATCATGCCGACGATCGCCGCGACCTTGATGATCGCGAACCAGAATTCGGCCTCGCCGAAGACTTTCACGTTCATCAGGTTGATGGCGTTGATCAGCAGGAAGAACGCCGCGGCGGTGACCCAGGTGGGGATCTCCGGCCACCAGTAATGGACGTACTTGCCGACTGCCGAAAGCTCCGACATGCCGACCAGGATATACAGCACCCAGCAGTTCCAGCCCGACAGGAAGCCGGCGAAACCGCCCCAATATTTGTGCGCGAAATGGCTGAAGGAGCCGGCAACCGGCTCTTCGACGATCATTTCGCCGAGCTGGCGCATGATCATGAAAGCGATGAAGCCGCAGATGGCATAGCCAAGGATCATCGACGGACCGGCAGACTTCATCACACCGGCCGAGCCCAGGAACAATCCGGTACCGATCGCGCCACCCAGAGCGATCAGCTGGATATGGCGGTTTTTCAGGCCCCGCTTGAGCTCGCCTGACTGCATGTTTTGTCCACTCATGAACGAAGTCACCTGCTTGTTTTTATCTGTGACGGAATCGGACCCACCGCGCTCGTGGCGCAGCGGAATGGGCAAGGTGATTACCTTGGATTTTTCTTGGACTCGGGCGACACGACAGGCACTGGGCCAGGACGGTCAACCGGGAGTCAGCAAGAGTGCGCGGTACGCAAAGGGGTCACAGGTAAAACGCGGCGCATTGTATACCCCTGCAAACGCGCAGGCGTCAACGCGTTGCGTCATTTCCTGATGAAAAAACGCAGCGGTCCTGGGGCGAAGGCCTGAAAAGGCGCAGTGATCGGCGTACATGGCGCCTCCATTTGTTGTTTTGATGCCCGGCGCTCCGGCCAGGCTGTGCACACGGCATGGCGCTATATCAGCGTGCTGCGGGGGGTTGGGCAAGAGGGGGTGG
>Ga0247819_10000030_pt1 | contig 92299 bp, 73 predicted proteins | sample 13C_Xylose_Day6_FD_193428 | JGI IMG/M metagenome (GOLD analysis project Ga0247819, IMG submission 193428) | Soil microbial communities from agricultural site in Penn Yan, New York, United States - 13C_Xylose_Day6 | ecosystem: Environmental > Terrestrial > Soil > Agricultural land | place: USA... | reverse complement strand
CAAGCCCGCTCCCACAGGGTTCGTGGCGTGCGCAGGATCTGCGTGGTGTCAGTGCTGGTTCAACGCAGGTCATAAATCTGCGCGGTACCTGTGGGAGCGGGCTTGCCCGCGAAGAGGCCAGTAGCGCCGCCACATCAAATGGATAAGCTCACTATCCTAGAGCCCAGAACCCCAAGAACCTATTCTTCCAACCACCGCGGACTATTGAAATTACTCAACCGCCGATCCCCCTCAGCACACTCCAATCCCTGCACCGAACCCAGCAACAAAACTTTCTGCAAACTCCGCTCACCCACCTGCCAAGCCTGCTGCAAAACCGGCAACAAACGCCGCGGCAGCACGCTGAACATCGGCTGCCAATACCCAGCCTGACGCACCATGGCCGCGCTATCGTGCTCAACCGCCAGCCGCAGCAGGTCCTCAATCAACCCTTGATCAATCAGCGGCGCATCGCAGGCCAGCACGACAACCCATTCATGCCGAGCCACCTCGACACCGGCAATCACTCCAGCCAACGGCCCGGGATAGTCCACCTCGGCATCCCCCACCAATTGATCGGCAAAAACCCGATAGGCCTCCTGATTGCGGTTGCAGGAAATCACCACGTCATCGCTCAAATCGCGCACCACCCGCTGCACATGCGCCACCAGCGGCTCGCCGCGCCAGCACACCAGGCCTTTGTCACGGCCACCCATGCGCTGGCCGCGACCACCGGCCAAAATGAGGATGGAGCAGGGGAGAAGGGCAGCGGACATAAAAAAGGGTTCCTGGCGGTTAAGCCAGAAACCCTCCCATGTCGCAGGTGGCTTGTCCAGTCAGCCTTCGCTGACGACCGCCGCGGTATGCTTGGCCTTGCCGCGCCCAGCCAAACGCATCACCAGCACAAAGAATACCGGCACGAACACCACCGCCAAGGTCGCACTGAGCATGCCGCCGATCACCCCGGTGCCAATCGCTTGTTGGCTGGCGGAGCTGGCACCGGTGGCGATGGCCAGCGGCACCACGCCGAGAATGAACGCCAGCGAGGTCATCACGATTGGCCGCAGGCGCAGACGTGCAGCGTGTACGGCAGCGTCCACCGGGTCTTGGCCCTGGTCGACCAGGCTCTTGGCGAACTCGATGATCAGAATGGCGTTCTTTGCCGATAGACCTATCAGGGTGATCAGGCCGACCTTGAAGAACACGTCGTTGGGCATGCCGCGCAGGGTCACGGCCAGGACCGCGCCGAGCACCCCCAATGGCACCACCAGCAGTACGGCAGTAGGGATCGACCAGCTCTCGTACAGCGCCGCCAGGCAGAGGAACACCACCAACAGCGATAGCGCCATCAGCAACGGCGCCTGGCTACCGGACAGACGCTCTTGCAGTGACAAGCCGGTCCATTCCAGGGCAGTGCCTTCGGGCAGTTGGTCGACCAGGCGCTGGATTTCGGCCATGGCCTCGCCGGAGCTGTAGCCGGCCGCCGGCTCGCCGGAGATCGCCACCGCCGGATAGCCGTTGTAGCGGGTCAGTTGTACCGGGCCACTGACCCAGTTCGCCTGGACGAAGGCTCCCAGCGGCACCATCTTGCCGCTGGTGTTGCGTACGTGGATCTTCAGCAGGTCTTCGACCTGGCTGCGCTGGTCGCCTTCAGCCTGCACCACCACCCGCTGCATGCGGCCTTGGTTGGGGAAGTCGTTGACGTAGTTGGAGCCCACCGCGGTGTCCAGCACAGCGCCAATGTCGGCGAATGACACGCCCAGGGCGTTGGCCTGGCGTCGGTCGATTTCCAGCTGCACCTGCGGGCTCTCGGCCAGCGACTCTTCGCGCACGTTGACCAGCAACTTGCTCTTGCGCGCGTTGGCCATCAGCTCGTCACGCGCTGCCATCAACCGCGCATGGCCAAGCCCGCCGCGGTCTTGCAAGCGGAACTCGAAGCCAGTGGACTCGCCCAGGCCGTCGATCGGCGGCGGCAGTACCGAGTAGGCGATGGCATCCTTGAGTTGACTGAAAGCCAGGGTCGCCCGGTCGGCGATGGACTGGGCGCTGTCGTCGGCACCACGCTCGGACCAGTCCTTGAGGGTGGTAAAGGCCAGTGCTGCGTTCTGGCCACTGCCGGAGAAGCTGAAGCCCAGGATCAGCGTGGTGTTGCCCACTCCAGGCTCCTCGGCGTTGTGCGCTTCGATCTGGGCGGCGATCTGCTCGGTACGGGCGCGACTGGCGCCAGGCGGCAGTTGGATATCGGTAATGGTGTAACCCTGGTCTTCGGTGGGCAGGAAGGCGGTCGGCAGCTGGCTGAAGCCAAAGCCCAACGCCACTAACAGCAGGCCATACACCAGCAAGTAGCGGCCACTGCGCTTGAGTGCCTGTACCACCCAACGTTGATAGCCGTTGCTCATGCCTTCGAAGCGCCGGTTGAACCAGCCAAAGAAGCCTTTGCGCTCATGGTGCTCGCCCTTGGCCACTGGCTTGAGCAAGGTCGCGCACAGCGCCGGGGTCAGGCTCAGGGCAAGAAACGCCGAGAACAGGATCGAGACTGCCATCGATACCGAGAACTGCTGGTAGATCACTCCCACCGAACCTTTCATGAAGGCCATCGGCAGGAACACCGCCACCAGTACCAGGGTAATCCCGACGATAGCGCCGCTGATCTGGCCCATGGCCTTGCGCGTGGCTTCTTTGGGTGGCAGGCCTTCTTCGGCCATGATCCGTTCGACGTTTTCCACCACCACGATGGCGTCGTCCACCAGGATGCCGATCGCCAAAACCATGCCGAACAGGGTCAGCACGTTGACCGAGAAGCCCAGCGCCAGCATCACGGCAAAGGTGCCCATCAGCGCCACCGGTACCACCAGGGTCGGGATCAGCGTGTAGCGCAGGTTTTGCAGGAACAAAAACATCACCGCGAACACCAGCAGCATCGCCTCGAACAGGGTAGTGATCACCTGCTGGATCGACACCTTGACGAACGGCGAGGTGTCATACGGGATGTCGTACTTGACCCCTTCGGGGAAGTAGTGCGCCAGCTGGGCCATCTTCTCGCGCACCAGGGTCGCGGTTTCCATGGCGTTGGCACCGGGCGACAGCTGCACGGCAAAGGCCGTCGACGGCTTGCCGTTCAGACGTGTGCCGTACTGGTATTCCTGGGCGCCAATCTCGACCCGGGCGACATCCCCGATGGTCACGCTGGAGCCGTCGGGGTTGGCGCGCAGGACGATGGCGGCGAATTCCTCAGGCAGGCTCAGCTGACCCTTGACCACCACGTTGGCGGTGATTTCCTGGGTCGGGCGGCTGGGCAGGTCGCCGATGCTGCCGGGGGCGACTTGCGCGTTCTGTGCGGCAATCGCTTCGGCGACATCGTTGGGCGTGAGGTTGAAACCGATCAGCTTGCGTGGGTCGATCCAGATCCGCATGGCCCGCTCCGAGCCATACAGCTGGGCTTTGCCGACGCCCTTGAGGCGGCGGATCTCGTTCATCACGTTGCGCGCGAGGATGTCGCTGAGCGCGGTTTCATCCAGGCTGCCGTCCTCGGAGGTGAGGGTGGCCAGCAAGAGGAAGCCGGTGGAGACCTTCTCCACCTGCAAACCCTGCTGGGTCACCGGCCGCGGCAGGCGCGACTCGACTACCTTGAGGCGGTTTTGCACATCGACCTGGGCCAGGTCCGGGTGGGTGCCTGGCTCGAAGGTCGCGGTAATGGTGGCGCTGCCCAGGCTGCTCTGCGAGGAGAAGTACAGCAGGTTGTCGGCGCCATTGAGCTCCTGCTCGACCAGGCTGACCACGCTCTCATCCATGGTCGCGGCCGAGGCGCCGGGGTAGACGGCGTAGATCTCCACCTGCGGCGGCGCCACGTTAGGGTACTGGGCCACCGGCAATTGCGGGATCGCCAGGGCGCCGGCCAGCAGGATGAACAGTGCGATCACCCAGGCGAATACTGGGCGGTCGATAAAGAACTGCGGCATGAATCAGGCCCTCACTGGCCGTTGTGCTGGACGATCGGAAGCGCGTCCTGTGATGACTCGACTTGCACCTGGTCGCCGGCCTTGACGTGTTGCAGGCCTTCGACCACCACCCGCTCACCTGCGGCGAGGCCTTCGCTGACGATCCAGCGATCGCCTTGCGCGCTGCCCAGGACGATCTGCCGTTCGCTGATACGGGCTTGCGCGTCGACCACCAGCACCTTCGGCACGCCCGCGCTGTCACGCAAGATCGCCCGCTGTGGCACGCTGATGCCCTTGGGCTGCACGGCCTGCTCCAGGCGCACGCGCACATAGCTGCCAGGCAGCAGGTCGAGATCCGGGTTGGGGAACTCGCTGCGCAGGGTGATCTGGTTGGTGCTCGGGTCGACGCTGATGTCGGAGAACAGCAGCTTGCCCGCCAGCGGGTAGGCACTGCCGTCATCCTGGATCAAGGTAGCCTTGGCCTGGCCTTCGCCGACCTGGCTCAATTCACCAGCGCGCAAGGCGCGGCGCAGGGCATTGAGCTCGCGGGTCGACTGGCTGACGTCGGCATGGATCGGGTCCAATTGCTGGATGGTGGCCAGCGGCGTGGTTTCGTTCTGACCGACCAGCGCACCTTCGGTCACCAGCGCCCGGCCGATGCGCCCAGAGATCGGCGCCGTGACCGTGGCGTAACCCAGGTTCAGTCGCGCCCGCTCCAGGGCAGCCTTGGCCTCGGCCACTGCGGCATCAGCCTGGAGCAACGCGGCGCGAGCATTGTCGTACTCCTGGCGGCTGACCGCCTTGTCATCGACCAGTTGACTGTAGCGTTGCGCTTGCAGGCGCGCCTGGTAGCGGGTGGCCTCGGCCTTGGCCAGGGTGGCGCGGGCGCTGTCGTGATCGGCCTTGAAGGGCGCCGGGTCGATCAGGAACAACACCTGGCCCTGTTTGACATCGCTGCCTTCACGGTACACCCGCTTGAGCACCACCCCCGCGACCCGTGCGCGCACCTCTGCCGTGCGCGGCGCCAGGATGCGCCCGCTCAGTTCGGTGCTGATCGCCAGAGGCTGGACCTGCACCATTTCCACCCGCACCTGCGGCGTGGGCGCTTGTTCTTGCTGCTCGGCAGCATCGTCGCAGCCAGCGAGTAATACGCTCAGCAGCACCAAAGGCGCCAAACGGCGCAGGCGGGTAGGGCGGTGAGTAGACATGCGGGGGTTTTCCGAAAATGACCAGGCGTATGCTAAAGCAGGCGCTCGCGGCGTGGGTGTGAAGCAGTGTAGGACGAGTGTGAAAAAGTGTAAGGAATGCCGCTGGCCAGGCGTAGGATTCTATATCCTGCCTCTCACCATTTCGCTACTACGCCCTTTATGCCGAACATTCTCCTGGTCGAAGACGACAGCGCGTTGTCTGAATTGATCGCCAGCTACCTGCAACGCAACGACTTTCATGTCCGGGTGATCGCCCGGGGCGACCACGTGCTGGAAGCGTTTCGCCGGGACAAACCTGACCTGGTGGTGCTCGACCTGATGCTGCCGGGGCTCGACGGCCTGCAAGTGTGCCGCCTGTTGCGCCAGGAATCCCAAGGCCTGCCAATCCTCATGCTGACCGCCCGCGACGATAGCCACGATCAGGTGCTGGGGCTGGAGATGGGCGCCGACGACTACGTGACCAAACCCTGTGAGCCGCGGGTGCTGCTGGCCAGGGTGCGCACCCTGCTGCGCCGCAGCAGTATCAATGAGCCGCGCCTGGAGAGTGACCTGATCCTGGTCGGCGGTTTGCAGATCAACCTGGCCGAACGCACCGTGACCTGGCGTGGCGAGGAAGTCGAATTGTCCAGCGGCGAGTACAACCTGTTGGTGGTGTTGGCGCGCAATGCCGGTGAAGTGCTCAGCCGCGACCGCATCCTGCAGCAGTTGCGCGGGATCGAGTTCAACGGCACCGACCGCTCGGTGGACGTCGCCATCTCCAAACTGCGGCGCAAGTTCGACGACAACGCCGGCGAAGCGCGCAAGATCAAGACCGTGTGGGGCAAGGGCTACTTGTTCAGCCGCGTCGAGTGGGAGTTCTGAGCGCATCATGCTGAAGATCCTGGTGCGCCTGTACCTGGTGATCATCGTCGCCTATGCCGGTGCCTTGCTGCTGATCCCCGACGCTATCGTCGGTGCCTTCCATGAGCGCTTCATGGCCTACAACCTCGACCAGGCCAAGGGCGTGCAGTCGCTGATCGTGCGCCAGTTCCAGCAGGCACCGCGCGAGCAGTGGCCAGCGGTGGAAAGCGACTTGGCGGCGCACTTCACGCCGTTGCAAGTCAAGCTGCTCAAGTGGGACGAAGCCGAGCTGACGGTGGCCGAGCGGGCACGTCTTGAGCATGGCTTGAAGGTGGTGCGCATCGGCGACTGGGGCTATTACCAGACCGCCCTGGCAGCGCTCGACCCGGACTGGCTGGTGAGTCTTCACAGCCCGCCGGATCCGGTCGATATCAATGTGTTGTCCTGGGGCGTGACGGTGTTGATCGGCGCCGCCATGCTCGGTTGCCTGCTGGTCTGGGTGTGGCCGCACTGGCGCGACCTGGAGCGGCTCAAGGAGACCGCCCGGCGCTTGGGCCAGGGGCAGATGTCGGAGCGCACACACATCTCGGCGCACTCGAACATCGGCGAACTGGCCGGGGTGTTCGACACCATGGCCGGCGACCTGGAGCGCCACGTCAACCAGCAGCGCGAGCTGCTCAATGCGGTGTCGCATGAACTGCGAACGCCGTTGACCCGCCTGGATTTTGGCCTGGTGCTGCTGTTCGACGAGGTCCCGCCAGCCAGCCGCAAGCGCCTGCTGGAGCTGGTCGGGCATGTACGCGAGCTGGATGAACTGGTGCTGGAGTTACTGTCTTACAGCCGCTTGCAGAATGCCGAGCAGGCCCGCGAGCGGGTCGAGGTGTCGTTGCTTGAGCTGGTCGACAGTGTGCTTGGCGGCTTTGCCGAAGAGCTCGATGGGCGCGGCATCCAGTGGGAAGTGCGCGCCGATGACAAGCTGCCGCGCTTTGTCCTCGATCCGCGCCTGACCGCCCGCGCGGTGCAGAATCTGGTGCGCAATGCCATGCGTTATTGCGACGAGAGCCTGCTGTTGCGGCTCAAGCTGGAAGCCGATGGGGCCTGTTTGCTGACGGTTGAGGATGACGGCATTGGCATTCCGGTCGAGGAGCGTGAGCGGATCTTCCAGCCATTCTATCGGCTCGATCGCAGCCGCGATCGCAATACCGGCGGGTTTGGCTTGGGGCTGGCGATCAGCCGGCGGGCGATCGAGGGGCAGGGTGGCACGCTTACCGTGGCGCAGTCGGTGTTGGGTGGGGCGCAGTTCAAGATTCGTTTGCCTGCCAGTTGAGGGTGTGTTTGTTCCGGCCTCTTCGCAGGCAAGCCCGCTCCTACAGGTTTTGTGTAGGGGCTGCGGGCGTGGGGTGACCACGCAGCGGCAGGTACTGGACCTGTGTCAGGCGCCCCCCAACTGGGCAGTCCACAACACGAACCGATCCTTGCCCGTATGCTTGGCCTCATACAACGCCTGGTCGGCACGTACCAGCGCCAGGCTCAGGCTATCGCCGCCGTTGACCTGGGCCAGGCCGATGCTGATCGTCACTGGATGCGCCCCCAGGTCTTCGCGCACGCGCTTGCACAAGGCTGCGACCTGACGCTCGGCAGCTTGCTGATCCAGGCCCTGGAAGAAGATCGCGAATTCCTCGCCGCCGAGCCTTGCGAACTCGAAACCTGCCATCGATGCCTTTATATGCCCAGCCACACGCTTGAGCACTTCATCGCCACTATCATGGCCAAATTGGTCGTTGACCTTCTTGAAGTTGTCGATGTCGATCATCGCCAGGAATTGCCCCGGCGGCGCTTGCTGCAACTGGCGTTCGGCCTTGGCCATGAACGAGCGGCGGTTGGGTATTTCAGTGAGCACATCGACATAAGCTTGCTCCAACAGCACCTTGGACATGTAGAAGTTGTGTAGCTTGGCCTGGCGGATGCGCAGGTAGCTGTAGATCACCAGGCCGCTGAGGAACACCGCATAACTGAGCAGCATGGCGGCTTCCAGGTCATCCAGGTCGATATTGGTGCCGTAGAAGGGGTTGAGCATCGCCCAGCAGATGGCCATGGCGCAGAAGAACGACCAACGCCGTACTGGCAGCACCGAAACGCTGTAGAGCACCGTCGACACGCCGAGCACCAGCCATACCGGACGCAGGGCGATAGGGATGCCCTCGATCACCAGGCGCATGCCTAGGGTGATCACGGCGATGAACAGCAAGTTGAGCACATCGAAGTGGTGGCTTTTGCGGGTGAAACCCAGGACCACGGTGATACAGCCCAGTAAACCCATGAACAGGCCAGACAGCCAGGTGAAGCCTTGATTGCCCAGGTAACTGACGATCAGGTCGAAGATCAGCCAGATGCCAATGCTGCAGCAGAAGATCAACTGGCAGAACGGACGCATCAGCTCGAATTCGTGCTGGCGAAATTCCGCGCGCAGGGCGGCGGGGGCGACCTGCTTGCGCACGTGCTCTTCGATGGTTTTGAACATGGTTTAGTCGGGGACTCCTTGCTGGCTGAACTGGCCTCATCGCGGGGCAAGCCCGCTCCCACGTGTAGCGCAACTCATTGGCGCGGGCTTGCCCCGCGATGAGGCCGGTGAAACCCACTCAATTGACCGGCAATAAACCCTGCGCCCAAGGCCGATAACGCAAGGCGAACACGGCTTGGGCGTGGCACCCACCGCTCAGCGCCGGCGGCGCAGGCTCGGCGCGAAACGGCTGCCCCGGTGCGCTGGTCTGGCGAAACGCCTCCCGGACAATGCCGACCCGGCAGGGCAGCGCCTGTTCATAGCCCTGGCGCACCAGCGCCGGCAAGCGCCCAGTGCCCGCGCCATCCTGCCACCAGACAGTCAAGCCCATGCCGCTCAGCTGTTCCAGCCACACACCAGTGACCCGCGGCGACAGCTTGCCGGCGCTGAACGCGCTGATATGCAGCGGCTTGCCCAGTTGCCGGTTGAATGCCTGCAACTGGCTGTGCAGCGCCTCGCGGCGGGGAGCATCACCAAAGTGCAGGTCGTCCAGCTCCATGGGCAGGTACCAGCCCGCGACCGGCACGTCCCATTTCGTCTGGACCTGGTGCAGCTGGGTCAGGGAACGGCCCAGTTGCGCTTTCCAGTAGTCCGACAGCCCCTGGGCGTCCAATTGCTCGATGCGTTGGTAGTAGCCGGGGTCCATGTACAGCCCAAGCACCAGTTCCAGGCCTTGCGCGTGGGCTTCGCGCAGGCTGTTGGCCAACCAGCCCTGAGCGCCACCGAAATCGCTGTCGCCATAGGCACTCCACTGCACGATCAAGGTCTTGCCGCCCTGGGCCACGGTGGCGCGCCACAGTTGTTGCCACTGGGCCGGGGTGAGCGCTGCATCGCGGTTCAGCGGTTGATAGAACAGGCGCTGGTCGGCCAGCGCCGGTAGGCACAACAGCAGCATGCCAATTGCCAGGAGCTTGCGCATCAGAAGGTCATCTCCACACCCAGGAGCACGCCGTTGGCCCGCTCATAGAGGTTGCCGCCCAGTGCCTGCTGGTACTCGGCGCGCACTTTCAACGAGCCGCGGTAGGCGTTGTAGCGATCATCATCGAACCACCATTGCCAGCGCAGGCCGACGCCGCTGCGCAGATCCTGGCGCCAGTCGTTGCTGGGGTCTTGGCTGGCGAACTCGACAAAGCCATAGGGCATGATCGTCTGCGGCGAGTCGACCGGCAGTTTCCAGGCGTGGCCTTGCTGATAGCGCGACAGCCAGGCGTGGTCGCCGGCGCGAGTCCACCAGGCAGCGTCGAGGTAGAGGAAGCGCTCGTTCCATTGATCTTCATCGATGCGCCAGTCGTTACGCCAATCGCCCTGGTCGAGCACCGAGGCGGTGGCGCGCAGCAGCAAGTCGTTGCTCGACTCGGCGTGCCCGCGCAGATCGCCCCAGTTATCGCCGACCTTGCTCGGGCTGAGCAACTGGCCAAGGCTCAAGCCGTTGTAGTGCTGGTCGTCGATCTGGCGCTGGTGATAAAGCTCGGCGTAGAGGTTTAGGTTGGTCTGGCCGAACGGTTTCCAGCGCAGGCCTACGCCAGTGCCCATGCTTTGCGCGTAGTCGGAGCGCCCCGGACCGCCAAACAGCACCCGGCCATACACCGACAGGGTACTGCCATTGCGGCTGGGCTGTTCGCCCAGGGCATGGTCCCACATCGCCAGCTGCACGTTCTGCGAGCGCGCCCGGCGCTCGCTACGGCCGGTGTCGAAGTTGTCGTTGGTCGAGGTACCGGCGGGCGACCAGGTGCTGGCCAGGGTGATGCTGTCGCGCCGCGACAGGGTTTCGTGGGCACGACGCTGGCGGTATTTGCGCGCTTCCAGGCTGCCGTATTCGTCGTCGCCGTCGACCACATGCTGCTCCACATCGATGACGCGGCGCAGTTCGCGGCGGGCCGAGGCACTGTCTTCGACTTCGTCATAGCGCAGCGCCAGGGTTTCGCCGAGGCGGTAGTCCTCGGGAAAATCGCGGGTCGAACGCTCAAGGTAGGGGATCGCTGCGCGGCGCTGTTGCGGGTCCGCCGAGCTTGCCAAACGCATGCCGTAGTCGGCGCGGTAGCGCGGCTGGTCTGGCGCCAGGCGCACCGTTTCGGCCAGCCAGGCGGTGCTTTGCGCACTGTCACCGGCCGCTTGGGCGGTGCCCGCGGCGGCGTAGTAATGATCGGCTCGTGGGGTGTGCGCCAGCGCCTGGCGTTGCCGGTTGAGCGCTGTGTTGAAATCGCCCTGGCGCTGGGCGATGGCGGCGCCCAAGGCCCAATCATCGGCGCTGTTGTGCGCTGCCGCCTGCCAATAGCGCTGGGCGGCTTGGGCGTCGCCTGCATTCAAGGCGCCTTGTGCGGCGGTCAGGCGGGCGTTGTCGGTCCAGGCTTCGGCGGGCAGGCTGCGCCAGATTGGCAGGGCTGCTTCGAAGTCACCCGCTGCCTGCAGCGCATAGGCCAGCGGCAGACGGCTGGCAGTGTCGCCCAGGCCTTCTGCGGCCTGGTAATAAACCACCGCTTCGCCGGGATGCTCGGGCATGGCGCAGCGGCCCAGGGCACGGTATTGGCCGGGTTCGGTTGGTTTACCCGGGATTGCCCCGCGCACCGCATCGCACTGTCCGGCTTCGGCCAGGCGCGCGAGCAGTTGCGCCCGGGTGGCGGCGTCGACCCGGGGGACCAGCGCCAGCATGCGGCGGCTGTCCAGCGGGCCATCATTGCGTGCGTAAAGGTTGCCCAGGCGCCGCAGCAGGGACGGCGTCAAGTGGCCCTGGCGACGGTCGTAGGCCTGCTCGAGCAGGTGTCGTGCGCGCTCGGCCTGGCCTTGCTCGACTAGCAGGAAACTGGCTTGTTCGAGCGCCGCCAGGTCGCCGCTTTGCCGGTAACGCTGCTCCCACTGCGCGGCCGTGCGCGGCTGCGGTGGTTGCGGCGGGTCGCCATACAGGCGTTGCTTGAGCACGGCATGGGCGCGTGGGTTGTCGTCGCGGGTACAACCCTTGAGCTGCTCGCGGGCCAGCGCAGGATCGTGTCGCGACAGCCAGTCGACCGTTTCCAGGCACGGTTTGCCGAGCTGGTTGCTCAGCTGCTGGACCTGCGCCGCGTTATCGCCCTGGCGCGCCAGTTCCCACAGTTGCTGGCGTTGCTCGGGGTGTTGTAGCTGCTCACTGGGCAGGCTTTGCAGCCAGCGCTCGGCCTGCTGATTATGGCCCACGGCGATTGCCCGGTTGGCCATGGCCAGGCGCGTCTGGTTGGCCACCTCGGCCGATGGCGCGCTGGCCAGGAGTTTGTTCAGGCCGTTTTCGTCGACTTGCTGCACGTAGGCGTTGGCCAGGCGCTGCCAGTTCTCGGCTGACAGCTGGCCCTTGTCGGCCAAGGGTTGCAGTTGCTCGATGGTCTCGCCCCAATTGCGCAACTGTTCGGCGAAGTTGGCCCGTGTCAGGCGCAAGACCATGCCGTCGCCATGCGCTGGCAGTTGGTTGAGCCACGCCAAGGCTCGCCCGGCGCCTCCGAACTTGGCCAGGCTCATGCTGTAGGCCTGCCACAGGCGCACACGGGTGTTGCCTTCGCTGCTGGCGATCCAGCCCTCGACCTGGCTGGCCGGTGGCGGGTCTTGCTCGATCCAGGTCAAGCGCAGTTCGAGCAGGGCGTCGGCGTGCTCGGGGCTGTTCTGCAACTGCTCGGCCATTGCCTGGGCTTCTTTATAGCGGCGCTGGTGGGCCAGTGCCGACATCAGCAAGGCACGTGCCTCATCGTTGTTCGGTACCCGGTCGAGCACATGGCGAGTCAGCCGCTCGACCTCGGCCCAGTTGTCTTTCTGCGCCTCGCGATAGCCACGCTCCATGAAGGGATAGCTGGTGAAACGCTGGAAGTCAGTCATCGGGGCTGCCAAAACCGGCAGGGCGGTGGAACACAGCAACAAGGTAGTCAACGTCAGGGAAATACCGGGCTTCATGCCACCTCCCGCGTCAGGTCATAGGCAGCCTGCTGTTCGCTGGCTTGTTCGGCGAGGGCTTGTTGCAGCACCTGCTCGGTGATGATGCCGCGGGCGATCAGGTGCTCGCCCAGGCTCATGGTGTCGGGGTCGAAATCGATCAGCGCCTGATTGAACAAGGTCGCCGGGACCATACCGCGCACTTGCAGGAGTGCACCGAGCATGACCTGGCGGGTGCTGACCTTCTCGATCAGCTCGGCGTCATCCTGATGACGTTCCACCACGGCCAGCATCTGTTGGGTCTCGGGTTTTTGCCAGGGGCTGGGATAGTGATAACGCAGGCCCAGCGTCACCCGCCCCTGGGGCGCCAAGCGGCTGCGCACCGGGCGCTTGAGTTGGCGGCTGATGACCCCCAGCGACACCTGGCTGACCGGGCTTTCACTGGCCAGCACCAGCGTGTCGCCATCTTCCGCCACAGGCAGCACGCCATAGTGAACGGCCAGGCGGCGCGGGAGTTTGCCGATCAGCGCTGGGGGGATCTTGAACGGATTGAGTGGTGCCCAGGGCAGCTCCAGCTGTTCAGCCAGTGTTTCGACCAGTTGCTCGCTGGTCAGCCATCCACGCAACAGCAGTTCGCGTCCCAACCGGCGGCGTACTGGGCTGGTGATGGCTTGCTCAAGTTGCGCTTCGCTGATGTAGCCTTTTTCAACCAGACGATGGCCCAGGGGCGTGCGAGCTGGTGAGGCGAGGGCCGGGAATTCGTGGGTGGTCTTGTCCCAGGCCACCCGCCGTGAATCACCCATTTCCATCACTTGGCGCAGGGCACGCAGGTTGGCGAAGAAATTGACGAAGTTGCTCCACATCATCCGCGGCGCCGACAGCAGCCCTTCGCCAATACCGTAGTAGCGAGTGACGAACCAACCACGCTGGAACAGCCGATTGATCAGCAACAAGCCGTTGAGCCAGAGCAGGGTGGAGAGCAGCCAACTGTCACCCAGGATCGACATGAAGCGCCACGATTCAGGGGCGATCACCGTCACCAGCCACATCGCCAACAGGACCAGGAACAACAGGTTGACCAAAAAGCTCAGCAGGTAGGCGAACAGCCCGCGCCGGTCACGCCAAAGGAAGTAATTGAGCGCGCCCTTGCGGCTCCAGCCCAGGTTGCTGGTGCCTTGGAACACGATGCCGACGATCCAGCGCGACTTTTGCCGAATGGCGTGCTGCCAGTCGCGCGGGAAGTGTTCGCGCACGCAGATCACCTGGGAGAAGGCCCGGCTCATGCCGAACCGCCAGTCCTGCTTGAGCGTCAGCGCCGGGTCGGTGATGGAATAACGGGCGAAGATGCACTTCATGCCTTTTTGTTTCAGGCGAAAACCGATGTCGTAGTCCTCGGTCAGACTCTGCACATCGAACGCGATGCCGTCACCGTCCTCGAGCAGCGCGCTGATCGCCCGCCGGCTGAAGCAGGTGCCGACCCCGGCACTGGGCACTTGCCCGGTCAACGCTTCGCGGACGATGACATCCTTGCCGTGGTTTTCGGCGAACTCATCCACGTAGTGCCCAGCGGTGAAGCCTTTCCATTCTGGCGCGTAGGGATACACCGGGATCTGGATCATGTCTTTGTTGGGCAGCAGGTAGTTGAACAGGCGCAGTTCCATTGGCGAGATGACGTCTTCGGCGTCATGCAGGATGAACCCGGCGAACTCGATGCGTGCGTCCTGCTGGAACCGCAGGATGGCGTCGATGATGTTGTTCAGGCAGTCGGCCTTGCTGGTCGGGCCTGGCCGGGCGCAGACCACTTTGTGCACGTTGGGGTAGTGCAGGCACACCGCATCGACATCGGCTTGGGTCTGCGGATCGTTGGGGTAGGTGCCGACGAAGATCTGGTAGTTCTCGTAGTCGATGGTCGAAGCGGCCAGGCGCGCCATCTCGCCGACCACGCCCACCTCGTTCCAGGCTGGCACCATGATCGCCAGGGGTTTTTCCGGCACTTCGAACAGGCGTTTCTCATCGGCCGGTTCGTATTTGTCATAGATCCGGAAGCGCCGCACCAGCTTGCGGCCCCAGTAGCACAGGTCGATGAACAGGTCATCCAGGCCGAGCAGGAACATCAGGCTGGCGAGGATGATGGCGAGAATCTTCAGGCCGAACAGTACATAGGTCAGAAAATCGATAAAGGCCAGGCTCATGCGTCGTCTCGTCCGTTTTCGCGCTCCTCGAACCAGCGTTGCAGGCGTTCGGCAATGCGCTCGCTGGCATGGCCGTCGCCGAACGGGGTGTACACCCGAGCCATTTGCCGATACGCCTCGGGGTCATCGAGCAGTTGGCTGGTTTCCCTGACGATGCGTTCGGTGAGGGTGCCGACCAGCTTGACCGTACCGCCTTCGAGCACTGACGGACGTTCAGTGACCTTGCGCAGGACCAACACCGGCTTGCCCAGCGCCGGCGCTTCTTCCTGGACCCCGCCAGAGTCGGTGAGGATCACCTGGGCGCGGTCCATCAGCCAGACGAAGTGCTGATAATCCTGGGGGGCGACCAAATGGATGTTGTCGCGGCCCGAGAGCACGCCGTAGACAGCTTTTTGCACCTGGGGGTTGAGGTGCACCGGGTAGACGAACTGCACGTCTGGGTAGCGCAAGGCCAACTCGGCCAGCGCCAGGCAGATGCGCTCGAAACCGGCGCCGAAGTTTTCCCGACGATGGCCGGTGATCAGCACCATACGCTGATCAGCGCCCAGCACTGCCAGCGGCGAATCGGCTGCCGGATGCCAGCCGCTGGTGTTCAGATGCGCGCGCATCCACAGCAGGGCATCGATCACGGTATTGCCGGTCACTTCGATGTGTTCGGCGGGCACATGTTCGCCCAACAGGTTGTCGCGGGACTTGGTGGTAGGGGTGAAATGCAGATCGGCGAGCACCCCGGTCAGGCGCCGGTTGGCCTCTTCCGGCCAGGGTTGCTGCAGGTTACCGGTGCGCAGCCCGGCTTCGACATGGCCGATGGGGATGCGCCGGTGAAAGGCGGCGAGGGCGGCGATGAAGCTGGTGGTGGTATCGCCGTGGACCAGCACGATGTCCGGGTTTACCTGTGCGTAGGCCTGGTCGATCTTGTCCAGCAGGTCGCGGGCCAGGCCATTGAGGGTCTGGTTCTTGGTCATCACCTGCAGCTCCTGATCGACCGACAGGCCGAAGGCAGTCAGCACTTGTTCGAGCATTTCCCGGTGCTGGCCGGTGGAGCAGATATGCAGGTCGAGCTCGGGCCATTCGCGCAGCACGCGCGCTAGCGGAGCCATTTTGATCGCTTCTGGGCGGGTACCGAAAACCATCATGACGGTATGGGGCATCGTCTCGCTCCTCGTCCGATTCCGTGTCCGAAGTTGTACGAATGCGTCGCGCTTGTAGGAGTTAGATACAAGCAGGCGAACCAGGGGTTGTCCAATTGCGTGCGCAGCAGCCAGCGGATGCTGCAAAGGTTGAAGATCCGCCCAGAGCGGCGTACCGTTTCTGTCCATTTCTCATCAGGAGGCCCCCATGCAAGGCAAGGCCCGCAAGATCGTCCAGGCCATCTGCTATGAAGTCATCGCCGTGGCCTGCGTAGCGCCGGCGCTGTCGTTGATGTTCGACGCAGGCATGGCCCATTCGACGGTGCTGTCGGTGCTGATGTCGGGCATCGCCATGAGTTGGAACATGGGCTACAACTGGGCCTTCGAGCGCTGGGAGGCGCGTCAGCAGCAGCGTACCCGTACCCTGTTGCGCCGGGTGCTGCATGCGTTGGGCTTCGAGGGTGGGCTGGTGTTGATCCTGCTGCCGCTGGTGGCGTTCTGGCTCGACATCAGCCTGTGGCAGGCATTGCTGACCAACCTGGCCTTGTTCGTGTTCTTCTTCGTCTATGCCTTCGTGTTCCAATGGGGCTTTGACAAGGTGTTCGATGTGCCGCTCTCGGCCCAGCACGTCAAATGTTGACTTGCCGTACCCAGGCAGGCTAACGTCAGCGCCCATGAATACCTTCCCGCAACGTCGCGCCCTGAGCATTATTATTACCGCCATTATCGGATTGGCGGGCTAGCGCGTACGTGCACCGAACCCGCCCTGGAGGCGGGTTTTTTCTCTCTGACTCCTGGGCAAATCAAAAAAAAACCAGGAGTCATCGATGACCAGCCTCAGTGTCAGCCCGCGTACCGCCACCACGCCGCAACAATTGCTTTCGGAGCAGGTGCGGCGGATTCTTGCCGCCCCCGTGTACGACCTGGCCATCGAGACCCCACTGCAAGTCGCCCCCGCCTTGTCGGCAAGCTTGGCTAACCAGGTGCTGCTCAAGCGTGAAGACCTGCAGCCAACCTTCTCGTTCAAGATCCGCGGTGCCTACACCCGGCTATCACGGCTGACCACTGCCCAGCGCGAGCGCGGGGTGATCACCGCCTCGGCGGGCAACCACGCCCAGGGGGTCGCCCTGGCTGCGGCGCACCTGGGGATGCGTGCGACCATCGTCATGCCCACCACCACGCCGACGCTGAAGATCGAAGGCGTGCGTTCTCGCGGTGGCAATGTGGTGCTGCATGGCGAAAGCTTTCCCCATGCGCTGGCCCACGCCCTGCGCCTGGCCGACGAGCACGGCGCGACGTTCGTGCCGCCGTTCGACGATCCAGACGTGATCGCAGGCCAAGGCACCGTGGCCATGGAGATTCTTCGCCAGCAGCCTGGGGCGCTGGATGCGATCTTCGTGCCGGTGGGTGGCGGCGGCCTGATCGCCGGGATTGCCGCCTACGTCAAATACCTGCGGCCCGAGGTCAAGGTGATCGGCGTCGAGCCGCAGGACTCCAACTGCCTGCAAGCGGCCATGGCTGCCGGTGAGCGGGTGATCCTGGCGCAGGTCGGCACGTTCGCCGATGGCGTTGCGGTGGCGCAGATCGGCGCCCATTGCTTCGAATTGTGCCGACATTTCGTCGATGAAGTGATCACCGTCAGCAGCGATGAGCTCTGCGCGGCGATCAAGGACATCTACGACGACACCCGCTCTATCACCGAGCCCTCTGGCGCGTTGGCGGTGGCCGGGATCAAGAAGTACGTGGCCCGTGACGGCGTGCAGGGGCAGACCCTGGTGGCGATCGACTCGGGCGCCAACGTCAATTTTGACCGCCTGCGTCATGTCGCCGAGCGGGCCGAGCTGGGTGAGCAGCGCGAGGCGATCATCGCCGTGACCATCCCGGAGCAGCCAGGCAGTTTCCGCGCATTCTGCCAGGCCCTGGGCAAGCGCCAGATCACCGAGTTCAACTACCGCTATTACCCAGGAAAAGAAGCGCGGCTGTTCGTCGGGGTGCAAACGCATCCGCTGAACGACCCGCGTGAACAGCTGCTGGCCAGCCTGCGTGAGCAGGGCTACAGCGTGCTCGACCTGACCGACAACGAGTTGGCCAAGCTGCATGTGCGTCATACCGTCGGTGGGCATGCCGCGCCTGGGGCGGATGAGCGGGTGTTGCGCTTTGAGTTCCCGGAGCGGCCGGGGGCGTTGTTGGGCTTTTTGGAGCGCTTGGGCAAGCGTTGGAACATCAGCCTGTTCCATTACCGCAACCATGGTGCGGCCGAGGCCCGGGTGTTTGCCGCGCTGGAAGTGCCTGGGGATGAACTGGCGGGGCTGCCGGTGGCGTTGGATGAAATGGGCTATCGCTATTGGGATGAGACGGATAACCCGGCGTATCAGCTGTTTTTGGGCTAGAAGTACCGCGCCCATCGCTGGGCAAGTCGGCGATGGGCGCGTCACTCACAACACATTGCCCTGGATCAACACCCTTCGCGCCATTCAGGTCGATCCTCAAGCCAGACCCAGTTTGCCGAGGAACCGCCCATGAGCAGCACATTCTTCATCCCCGCCGTCAACATCATGGGCATCGATTGCCTGGAGGAGGCGATGACCGCCATTGCCGGCTATGGCCTGCGCAAGGCATTGATCGTCACCGACGAAGGGCTGGCGAAGGCTGGCGTGGCCCAGCGTATCGCCGAGATGCTGGCAATGCGTGACATCGATTCGGTGGTGTTCGACGGCGCCCAGCCCAACCCGAGCATCGCCAATGTCGAAGCGGGCCTGGCGGTGCTCCAGCGTGAACGCTGTGACTGTGTGGTGTCCCTCGGTGGCGGCTCACCCCACGACTGCGCCAAGGGCATTGCCCTGTGCGCAACCAATGGCGGGCATATCAGCGATTACGAGGGTGTCGACCGCTCAAGCAAGCCGCAGTTGCCGCTGATTGCGATCAATACCACTGCCGGTACGGCCAGCGAGATGACTCGCTTCTGCATCATCACTGATCAAGCACGCCACGTGAAAATGGCCATTGTCGACCGTAACGTCACGCCGATTCTCTCGGTCAACGACCCAGCCTTGATGGCCGCTATGCCCAAGGGCCTGACGGCCGCGACGGGCATGGACGCCCTGACCCATGCCATCGAGGCGTATGTGTCGACAGCGGCAACCCCGATTACCGACGCTTGCGCGCTCAAGGCCATCAGCCTGATCAGCGACAACCTGCGCCAGGCGGTGGCGGACGGCAAGGACCTGCAAGCGCGGGAGAACATGGCCTATGCCCAGTTCCTTGCCGGCATGGCGTTCAACAATGCCTCGCTCGGCTACGTCCATGCCATGGCCCATCAGCTCGGCGGCTATTACGACTTGCCGCATGGGGTCTGTAATGCGGTGCTGCTACCGCACGTGCAGCGCTTCAATGCCAAGGTCAGTGCGGCGCGTCTGCGCGATGTGGCCAAGGCCATGGGCGTGCGGGTGTGTGCCTTGGATGCGCAGCAGGGCGCGGGGGCGGCGATCAGCGCAATCGAGCATCTGGCTGCGGCGATCGGCATTCCCGCGGGGCTGGCGGAGTTGGGTGCCAAAGTCCAGGACGTGCCGGTCCTGGCTGAAAACGCGTTGAAGGATGCGTGTGGGCTGACCAATCCGCGGCCGGCCAGCCAGGCTGAGATCGAGGCGATCTTCCGCGCGGCGTTCTGATCGTTCAGCTCAATCGCCGGACACGTCCCAGTGACGTGTCCGGCGATTGGCAGCGCTACAGTCTTCAGCGCTCGCGCATGAAGAACCCTGCCACATACTTGCGAAACGTCTCCAGGCTCTTGAAGTCGGCATAGCGCTTGAAGTGCTCGGTCTCAGGCTCCGGCCCGACGGGTTGTTCGAGCAGTGACACCGACAGCACCCGGTCCTGATCCGAGGTCAGCACCAGTTCATCCATCACCTGGCCACCGATTACCGGCCGGCGCATCAGTACCTTGACCCCCTTGCTCGCCATCCAGTCGATCAACGACACCAGCGCCTTGAGCGGTTCGCGCTCTTCATCGCGGTACACCGGGAACAGATGCGCGCGCGACAATACCGGCACGCTGGCGACATGGATCAACTCATAGAAGTGGCTGCCTGCCGTGGTCGGTGAGTAAAGGGCCAAGGCCAGCAGTGGCCCAGTGGTGCGGCTGCCACCCCAATACAAGTGATGCCCCTGGAAATCGAAGCCATCTTCGCTGCGGGCGTTGAACAGCTTGCGTGCCTTGATCTGATCGACGCAGTCGAGCAACAGGCCGTGGCGGCGGTGGTTGGCAAATACCGTGGCTTCGCGCAGGCGGGACTTGAGCATCATCATGTGCTTCATGTCCAGGCGGGTTTCCAGGTAGTTGCTGGCCGGCACCCGTTCGAGCAAGGGGTAGCGACTGGCGACGCTGCGCAGTTCGGCGAACTGGGCGGTGAGGTCTTTTTTCAGGTGGGTGGCATAGACGTTCAGGCCGCTGATCTCGATCCAGGTCAGCAGTAGCGACAGCAGATGTTGCTGCTCACGCCGATCGCCAGGCTCTGCAGCCGCGCCGCCTTCTGCGGTTTTGCGAAAATCGCCTATCAGCCGCAGCGGCGTATCGGGCGCCAGCCAAGCCGGTGGCGGGGTGGTCTCGTTGCGGCGCTCGTCGGCCTCGCGCTCATCCTTGGTGAACGGGCAGCCGGGGGCATGCTCGGGGGTGTCGGGGTTGTTGCGCAGGATCAGCCGACCGGTGTCGCCATTGAGGGCGATGTTGAGCACCGGCAAGGCATCCTTGCGGCAATCACAGGCCAGCCACTGGTTGGCGCTGCGCACCTTCATCAGCATCTGGTTGGCCTGTAGCACGGCGGGGCCGCTGAGGCTGGCGCTGGCAAAACCGGCCAGCAGTTCTTCCTCGGCTGGGGTCAGGCTGCGCACCAGGGTGGCGTTTTTTTCGATGATTCGCATGAAGCAGCTCCAAGCTACAAGCCTCAAGCTTCAAGCAAAGCCGCGCCGCTTTCAACTTGAAGCTTGTGGCTTGGTGCTCAAGGCTCAGTTAGCGCCGAACATCTTCGCGGCGCGGGCGCGAATTTCTTCAACCGAGAGTTCTTCCTTATGGGTCGAGACGAACCACAGGTTGCCGAACGGGTCCTTCACGGTGCCACTGCGGTCGCCGTAGAACTGGTCTTGCAAAGGGCTGACCTGGGTAGCGCCAGCAGCGATGGCCTGGGCGTAGATCTGGTCGCAGTCCTCGACATACAGGTGCAGGCCAACAGCCACGCCGTTGACCGATTGGCTGGCGGTCAAGCCGCCGCTTTCGCCGCAGGGCTCGGCGAGCATCAGCGACGAGTCGCCGATTTTCAGCTCGGCGTGGCCGACCCGGCCGTCTGGGCTGTCGAGGCGAAACATCTCTTGGGCGTTGAAGGCCTTTTTGTAGAACTCGATGGCCAGGTGGGCGTCCTTGATGCCCAGGTAGGGGGTGATGCTGTGTTGCCCTTCGGGAATCGGTTTGGCTGCCATCTTGTTATCTCCTTGGGGTTTGAGCATTGGGCGGGTCATGCTGGCCTCTCGCGGGACCAGCCCGCTGCTACACGGACGGTGTCGCGCGATGAGGCCAATATAAACAGCGAGGCTGTATGTTTATACAGCTAGCCGCTTAACGCAAATGCCAATTCCCCATAAGCAACCGTCTGGCTAGAAGATGTAGTCGGTCGTCAGGAAGCTCGATTGTCGATTACGAATGATCTCGCTGATCAATTGTTTGTTAGCCTCCTGGAACTTGGTCGCGACCAAGGTGCGGATCGAGAATACCCGCAAGGCGTCATGTACCGACAAGGTCCCTTCAGCGCTGTTCTTGCGGCCGTTGAACGGGTAGGTATCCGGGCCACGCTGGCACTGCGCATTGATGTTGATGCGCCCCACCTGGTTGGCAAAGGTGTCGACCAGCGTGCCGATGGTCTGGGGATCATTGCCGAACAGGCTCAACTGCTGGCCGTAGTCGGAGTCCAGTACATATTCGATCACTGTCTCAAGGTCGCGGTAGGGCACCACCGGCACCACCGGCCCAAACTGCTCCTCGTGATACACGCGCATATCGGCGCTGACCGGGTAGAGTAGAGCAGGATAGAAGAACGAACCCCGGCTGTGGCCGCCGCCTTCATGCTCATTGAGTACCTGCGCGCCCTTGCCCTTGGCATCCTCCACCAAGGCGTTGAGGTAGTCGACCTTGCCTTGCTCTGGCAGTGGCGTCAGCGCCACCCCCGGTGCCCAGGGCATGCCGGGCTTGAGCGCAGCCAGCTTGCGTTGGAATTTCTCCAGGAACGGCGCGACCACATCCTCGTGCACGAACAGGATCTTCAGCGCGGTGCAGCGCTGGCCATTGAAGGACAGGGCGCCGGTCACTGCTTCCTCGACGGCGTTGTCCAGGTCCACCTGGGGCAGCACGATCCCGGGGTTCTTGGCGTCCAGGCCCAGCGCTGCGCGCAGGCGGTGCGGGCGTGGGTGGAGTTTTTTCAGGTCGCTGGCGGCTTTGTGGGTGCCGATGAAGGCGAACACGTCGATCTTGCCGCTGGCCATCAAGGCGCTGACGGTCTCCCGGCCGCGACCATAGATGACGTTGATCACCCCGGCCGGGAAGCTGTCGCGGAACGCTTCGAGCAGTGGCCGGATCAGCAGCACGCCGAACTTGGCCGGCTTGAACACCACGGTATTGCCCATGATCAACGCCGGGATCAGGGTGGTGAAGGTCTCGTTCAGCGGATAGTTGTAAGGGCCCATGCACAGCGCCACGCCTAGCGGCGCACGGCGGATCTGGCCGAGGGTGCCTTGTTCGAGTTCAAAGCGGCTGGAGCGTCGGTCCAAATCCTTGAGGGCGTTGATGGTGTCGACGATGTAATCGCAGGTGCGGTCGAACTCTTTCTCCGAATCCTTGAGGTTCTTGCCAATCTCCCACATCAGCAGCTTGACCACCGCGCTGCGCTGTTCGCGCATGCGCGCCAGGAACGCTTCGACGTGCTGGATGCGCTCGGCCACGCGCATGTTCGGCCAGCTGCCGCGGCCTTTGTCATAGGCTTGAACCGCAGCATCCAGGGCGGTGAGGGCGGTGTCGGCGTCAAGCAACGGTGCACTGCCCAAAATCACCTGGTGCTCTTCATCGCCCTGTTTGAGCCAGACCGGACTGCGCACGGTAGCCAAGGGCCCGTGCCATTGCCTGAGTTCGCCATTGACGAGGTAATCGCGCTGTTCCAGTGGCGGGCCGAGGCGCCAGGCTTCGGGGATCTCTTCGGCGGTCGGAAACAGCGAATCGAGCAAACGGTCCATGGTTACTGCACCTCACAGGTTTGGCTAGGTGAAACGCTTCAGCGTCCGAGCATGCACCCGCCGCAAGAAAAACACCAGTCTGGCTCAACATTGGCCAGCCTGCGCCGATACAGGATCAATCGTCCTCCGATCGCGGGCCCATGAGAACCGTCCACCCTTCCCCTGATGACCCGCCAGCCGCCGCGGGCTCGCTGCGTCGCAGCGCCAACCGCCTGCTGCCAGTGGGTTTTGCCGTGATTGGCATCAGCTTGTCGCTGGTGCTTGGCCGGCTGGACGTGCAACGCGAGCAGAGCGAGCAGGTCGCCACCATTGCTGCACATTTGTCTGGGGTACGGGCCGCCTTGGAGGCGCAACTGCGCGCAGCCTTTGGCGAAACCGAGGGCATTGCCCAACTGATTGCCGCCGATGGCCATATCAGTGCCGAGCACTTCCATGGCATGGCGCGTGAAGCGTTGGCTTCGGTGCCGTACATGCGCCATGTGTCGCTGGCGCCGGACGATGTGATCAGCGATGTCTATCCGCTCAAGGACAACCAGGCCATCATTGGCCTGGACTACCGGCGTCTGCCGGAGCAGTTCCCGCTGTTGCAATCGGCGCGCGAGCAGATGCAGCCGGTGCTTGCCGGGCCGGTGAAGCTCTATCAGGGCGGCCAGGCGCTGATTTATCGGCGCCCGGTGTTCATCAATGGCAAGCGCGGGGTGAAGTTCTATTGGGGCAACGTCTCGACCGTGGCCGACATCGATCGGCTGCTGGCCGCCGCCGGGCTTGGGCCGGAGCTTGAGATCGACGTGGCCGTGCGTGGCGCCAATGGCCAAGGCGGCGAAGGCGGGTTGATCTGGGGCGATGCACGGCTGTTCGAAGACCCGCTGCTCAGCCAGACGGTGGAAGTGCCAGGTGGTCGCTGGCAGCTGGTGGCTGCCCCGCGTGCCGGCTGGCCGGTGCTGGGCTTGTTCGCGTCGCCCTTGTTTTTGTTCGCCTTGAGTTGCACCGGGCTGTTCAGCGTGTTCGTCGCCCAGCTCAATCGCAATCACCGTTTGCTCAAGCAGCGCAACCGCGAACTGCGCCAGTCACAGGCTCAGCTGGAGCGCCTGGCCCACTACGACACCATCACTGGGCTGCCTAATCGCGTGCTGTTCCAGCAGCAGTTGGCCGCTGCCATCCTCAAGGGCAATGGCCTGGCGGTGTTGATGCTGGATATCGACGGCTTCAAGCAGGTCAATGACAGCCTCGGCCACCCCATGGGCGATCTGCTTTTGCAACAAGCCACCGCGCGCTTTTTGCAAGAGCTCGACAGCGCCGACCGCGTATGCCGACTCGGCGGCGATGAGTTCGTGTTCATGCTCCAAGGTAGCCAGGGCCAGGTCAGTCATCAGGTACGGGCGATCTTGCGTTGCCTGCAACGGCCGTTCGACCTCAACGGCAATGCCGCGCTGGTCACCGGCAGCATCGGTTTGGCCTGGTGTCCGCAGCATGGCGAGAGTGTCGACAGCCTGCTGCGCCATGCCGACACGGCCATGTACGTGGCCAAGGAGAGCGGCCGCAATGCCTGGCGCCCGTATCACCCCGAGATGACCGCGCGCCTGCAGCAGCGGCTGGAGTTGGAACGCAACCTGCGCCGGGCCCTGCAGGACAACGAATTCGAGCTGTGGTACCAGCCCAAGGTGGATTTGTTCAGTGGTCAGCTGGAGGGGGTCGAGGCGCTGTTGCGCTGGCGTGACCCCGAGCATGGGCTGGTGTCGCCGGCCGAGTTCATCCCGTTGGCCGAACGCACCGGTTTGATCATCCCGCTAGGTGAGTTGGTGCTGGATCTGGCCTGCGCGCAGTTGGCCAGCTGGCGCGCCGCAGACTGTTTGCCTGGGCCATTGGCGATCAACGTCGCGGCCTTGCAGATCGAGCGCAGCGACTATGTCACCAGCCTCGCTACGGCGCTGGCACGTTACGACTTGCCGGCGCAACTGCTGGAGGTGGAGATCACCGAAAGCCTGCTGATGGAAAGCCAGCAGCAGGCCTGCGCGGTGCTGGCCCAGCTGCAAGCCATGGGCGTGGCCACCGCGGTGGACGACTTCGGGACCGGCTACTCGTCGCTGGCCTATCTGCGCTCGCTGCCGATCGATCACCTGAAGATCGACCGCGCCTTCATCAAGGACCTGCCTGGCGACGACGATGCCGTCGCCGTTGCCCGCGCGATCATCGACCTGGGCCATGCGCTGGGCTTTCGGATCACCGCCGAAGGCATCGAAACCCAGGAGCAGTACGATTTTCTGCGCAATGCCGGATGCAATCAGGGCCAAGGCTACCTGATGGCCCGGCCGATGCCTGCGCAGGCGTTGCAGGCATGGCTGGTGCAACATGAGCAACGGCGGCCGGCGCGCTGAGATCGCTGCTCGACGCCTATCAAGTCTGCGCAGCGAGTGCCGAAGGCTGAGCAGCCAGGCAGGTGTAGCCAACCCGAGGAAGCCCCGCCAGCCGCTGGTCAATCAGGCTCTTGAGCGACTCGCCGGTGGCCAGGTAGGCATCACCAAAGTCATGCCCGCCCAGTGCGCTGGGATGGGCGACGATTTCCAGTACGCCCTGTTTGGGCGCCAGGCCCGCTTTCAAGTCCAGCGGCGTGCACACGTAGTCCGCCGTCGCCCCGCTGAGTTGGCGCAAGCGCCGATTGAGCAGCGCCTTGAAAGTTTTCTTCAAGGGGCCGATGTTCTGCCCCAGGTTGCGCGCCAAGCGCACTGGCACCCCTTGTTTGCGAGCGAAGCGTGCGACGATCTCGCCGATCGGCCAGATGTTGTGCACATGCTGATGCGAGTCCAGGTGGCTGGGCATCACCCCATGTTCCAGGCAGCGGTTCCACTGGGCTTCGAGCTCCTGCTCGACTGCCAGCCGCTCACGCCGCGTCAGGCGCAGGGTGCGGCGCTTGAGCTTGAGCTCGAACTCGCCGTGCGGCGCGCAAAAACGCGCTTCGGCCAAGATGGCCTGGCTTAACGGCCGGCCGTAGGTCAGGTTGAAATGCAAGCCAATCCTTCCTTTGAGCGCCGGCTGCTGGGCCAGGACGCAGGCTGCGGCAAACGCCGGCATGTTGGCCATGGCCGTCGCCGAACTGATCAAGCCGGCCTGGAAGGCATGCAAGATCACCGCGTTGGTATGGGCACTGAGGCCGAAATCGTCAGCGTTGACTATGACCTGAGATGGCATTCGGACTCTCCTGTGGGGGATTGGGGGTGGCCGTGACCTGGGGGCTGGCGGCGCGCTTGCGCAGGCGCGGCTTGAGCCACTGCCAGCAGCGCAGCGCCAGCCCCAGGGCGATGCCGTCCAGGCGCCAGCTGTAGCAGCTCAGGCGCCACTGGTCGACCTGCTCGGTCTGGCGTTCGTGCAGCTGGTGGCTGGAGTTTTCCAGGCTGACGCGGGAGGCGTCGACCCACTGCCAGCCGTCGTCCAGGCCCCAGTGGATAAACTCTTCGAGCAGCACCCGGCCACTGCCCAGGTCGCGATAGGCAGGCTCGAAGGCCAGGTTGTAGTCGTACACCCGGCCCCGTTCGAGCAGGCCCAGGCGGTAACTGATGCAGCGGCCGTCGAGCTCCAGCAGGACCAGGCACACCAGGCCTTCACCCGCCAGGGCGGTAAAGGCCTGGTACATCCACTGGCGGCGCTGCTCGCCGGAGAAGATGCCGACTTCATCGTCACCTTTCCAGCTGGCCGCTTCGACAGCGCTGATGGCATCGAGCAGCTGGCCGATGTTGTCCTGAGTGGCGATGACGCGCCGCACTTGCGCGCCACAGGCGGCGATGCGTTTGCGCGCGCGGCGCAGTTTATAGCGCGGATCGCCGCTGACTTCCTGGCGATCGGCGTCGCTGATGCGATGCACCGGCACGCTGCAGGTCAGGCGCCGTTCGAAGGTCGAGCTGCGGCTGGCCCAGCGCCGCAGCCAGTTGTCACCGGCCGCGCCGTCGGGCACTTCGCTCAATTGCAGCAGGGCATGTGGCAGCTGGTTGCGAATGGCGCGCAGGACCTTGCCAGCCGCATTGCCCGGCAGGTCGATCAACAGGGCGATGCGGTCACTCAGTGGGTAGCCCAGGTGGCGTACCACCGCCAAGGAGATGGGGCCGAATGCTTCGCGCTGGCGCACCAGCGGCAGGCACAGGCAGAGCTGGCCGTTCTTGTAGCCAAGCAGCACTTGCAGCAATTGCCCAGGTTGCAGGGCGGCCTCGGCGGCACGTAGCCAGCCCAGGTGGTTGAAAGGGGTGCTGCCGGCCAGGCGCTGGCGCAGCGCCTCGTAGTCGGCAGCGGGGAAGTCGGGGGTGCGCAGCGAGGCGCACCAGCTCAGGCGCAAGCCCATGGCTTCACGACGCCGTGGCCGAGACGGTTTCCCGCTCAGGTTTGCGCAGTGGCTCAAGGCGTGACTCGGTGTAGCGGGTTTCGCGGAAGAACTTCCAGCGACCAAACAGGCAATACACGTTCATGATTCGTCCTTGCTCCTTGTAGCCGGTACGCAAATGCAGCTTCAGCGCAGGGATGTTGTCGCTTTCGCACACATCCACCACCTTGGTGCAGCCTTGCGCGGCCATGGCTTTCCAGATTTCCAACTGGATATCCAGGGACAAGCGCGTGCCCCAGTATTTGCGGATCAGCTCGCCACCGAACTCGAAGAATTCGCCCGCTTGCACCGGGAACCAGCACCCGTAGAAGTGGCGGTCGTGGTAGTGCCGGCTGCTGCCCCAGATGAACGCACAGGTGTGGTTGTCATCGTCAAGGAACATCAGCCCGGTGTGGCCCTCGGCGGCCAGCTCGCGCATGACTTCCACGCGATCGCCGAAATGCTTGGCAAAGGCCTGGACATTGTTCACCGTGATCCGCTCCACCCGCAGCGGCGTGTACGCTTTAAGCCGGTGGGGAGGGACGGGGCTGACCAGGTCACGCTCCATCCACAGCAACTCCCAATGATAGAAGACGAATCGCTTGAACGCGGCTCGCAGTGTGTTGCGCAATCCTTTGCGCTGGATGCGCTCCCGGATTTTGCTCAATGCACGCATGGTGCCTCCTGTTTGTGGCAGGTCGAGATGCGTCGGTTGACGCGTTCCAGCTCAGGGCGACCTCCTACTGCCCTGGCGCTTGGAGGTGGAGTGAGAGAAGAGAGATTCATGCCGGCCTCCGTTGCAGCATCTGGCGCAGCGGGGCGAAGTCGCTGGGAAGAACGATCAAGGTCTGCCCCAGCGCTACGCCACTGAGCCGGCAATACAGCACCAGCATGGCCACGGTCACCGCCAGGTAGGCGATCGAGGAGGCCATGGCGGCGCCGACGATGCCCCAGGTGGGAATCAGGATCAGGTTGAGCACCAGGTTCAGCGCGGCGCCTGCGCCCATCATCAGAGACACCGTGCCGGGGCGATTCTTGCCCAGCAGGTCCAGGCGCAGGATGCTCGCGTAGCACAGCCCAAGCAGGCCTGGCAGCAGCGCCAGCAGGGCCGGGTAGGCGGGTTGGTACTCGGCGCCGAACAGGGTCACGATCAGCCATTGGCCAATCAGCGCCATGCCCAGGCAGGCGCCGAGCATGACCGTGGCGGTCAGGCGCAGGGCCAATGGGGTGATCTTGTCCATGCCGGCATCTTGTTGCAGCAGGCGCTTCATCAGCGGCGTGGTGACCGCTTCGGGGATGATCAGCAGCAGTTCGGCGGCGGCGCTGGCCATGGCGTAGTGTCCCAGCGCGGTACTGCCCAGTATCGCGCCGATGAACAGGTAGTCCGAGCGCAGGATCAGTTGCTGGAACAACAGGTCCGGATGGCTTTTGGCGCTGTAGTTCAAGAGCTCGCGCTGGCCGCTGCGGTCCCAGCGCAGGTGCAGGGGGTGTTGCCGCCGTAGCCACCACAGGCCCAGTACCAGCACCAGGGCGATACCGCCCAGCCAGCTGATCAGCGCCGCTTCCAGGGCGTGCTCCTGCCACATCCAGTACAGCCCGACGAACAGCAGCAGCGGCGCCAGTGATTCGCTCAGGCGCAGGGCATTGAAGGCGCCGACGCCGCCGCTGGCGTTGTGCAGGGTCAGCAGGCCGCTCTTGAGCACGGTCATGGGCACTGCCAGCAGCAACAGCCAGGCGAGCACGCCCAGCTGCAGGGTGATCTCCAGCTCAGCACCGAACTCGCGCACCAGCACGACACACACCAGCGTCAGCAACCCGGCCAGCAGGCAGCCATAGATCAGCACCTGGGTCAGCAGCAGGCCCATATCGCGTTGCTTGGCCGCCTGGTAGCCGACGGCACTGTTGAGCCCGCCGCTGGTGGCGGCGCTGATCAGGTCGGGCAGGGTGCTGAGCAGGGCGAACAAACCGCGCTCGCTGGGGCCGAGGATGCGCGCCAGCAACACGTTGCGCGCCAGGCGCAGGGCGATCATGGCAAGTTTGGTGCCCATGCTCAGCAGCAGATGGCGCAGGTAGCTGTTGCGGTTCATGAGCGGCTCCCGCGGCTGATGCGCCAAGCCAGCAGCGAAGGCCGGCTGGCATTGCGTTGGCTGACGCCGATACGGGGCAACGCCAACGGGTCGTCATAGCCTTGGCAAATCCCGGCGCGGGTGCTCAGGGCATAGGGGTAGCGGTGCGCGGCGACCCGCGCACGAACCCGCTCGTCGTGGTCGCCGTTGGGGTAGCAGTACACCGGCAGCGGTTGCTGGCAGCCTTGGTTGAGGGCGGCGTGACTGCGCTGCAGTTCTTCGTCCAGACGGCGGTCGTCCAGGTACGGCAGCAGCGCATGGCTGGCGCCATGGGGGCCGAAGCGCACCAGGCCTGAGTCTTCCAGTTCGCGCACCTGCTGCCAGTCCATGGCCTGGGCCAGGGACTCTGGCGGGCAGGCGTCGGTGAGCAACTGCAAGGCCTGATGATTGAGGCTCTTGAGGCCTTGCAGATACTGCGCCAGCGCGTGGCTGCGCGCTTTGGGCCGGTCGTTCATGAAGTAGGCCGCAGGCAGCGGCCGCCCGAGCTTGCGCAAGCGCTCGATCAGTTGCCGGCGCGGCTCTTCGCCATGGCTGCCCCACAGGGTTTCGCCGACGCTTTCCCACCAGAAACGCTGGCGGCTGCCGATGAAATCGGTGGAGAGGAAGATGCTCGCCGGTATGTGATGTTTGCGCAGCAAGGGAAAGGCGTTCAGGGCGTTGTCGCGCCAGCCGTCGTCGAAGGTCAGGGCAACCTTGGGCCGGCCGCTGCCGCGAGTGCCTTGGTGGTCTTTGAGCAGGTCCATCAGGCTGACGCAGTCAAAGTGCCGCGGCAGCCAGCGCAGCAGGCCCTCGAAGGCCTTGGGGCCGACGCACAGTTCATTGCGATGGGGCAGCGCGGCGCTGGCGTCGTCGGCCAGCACCCGGTGCAGCATGAGTATCACCCCGGCACCGCGCAGCTGGCTGCGGCCCTTGGGAGAGTTGAGGTAGAGCCAACCGCTGGCACGCTTGATACTGGTCTTGATCGGCATGTCAGGCACTCATCGAGTCTGGTCGGGGTTCCATTGGTTGTAGCTGTGCCCGCGCAAGAACTGCCACAGGCCCACGCTCATCCCCGCCAAGGTCACCAGGACGAATGCGGCCAGGCGAAACGGCTTGGGCAGGCGATGACGCACATCCAACAGGCCCGCCACGGCAATCGCGTAGCAGAGCAACTGGGCGACCAGCGTCAGACGGTAGAAAACGTGCTCGTCGAGCAGGAAAAAGTTGGCCAGCAACAGCGGCAGCAGCAGTACCGGCGCCAGCCGGCGAATCAGCTTGTGGCTGATCAGGGCGATGGCGTACAGGCCATGGCGCAGTGGGTTGAGCAGCTCGCGGCGTGCGGCCAGGCTGATCAGGCCGCCGACCGTGACCCGCTGGCGGCGGCTGAATTGCCGATGCGCTTCGTCCACGCCAATGTCCAGCACCTTGGCCTGGTCGACGTACACCACACGCTTGCCGGCCACCGGTGCGCAGGTATTGATGTAGAAGTCGTCGTTGACCCGTGGCGGGATCGGTTGGTAATACTCGCGGCGTACCGCTTGCAGCGCACCATCGGCCGAAACCGTGCAGCCGGTGCGGTTCTCCACCCGGCGCAGCCAGGCTTCGTAGTGGCGATACAGGCTTTCACCCAGGCTCAGGCCTTTACCGGCGACGGGGATGACCATGTTGCCGACGCTGGCGCCCACGGCTGGGTCGGCAAACGGTGCCAGCAGGGCGCTGAGGGTGCCATCGAGCCAGTGCACATCGGCATCGGTGAACACCAGGATATCGCCGCTGCAGTGTTCGACGGCGGCGTTGAGCACGCTGTTCTTGCCTTGGCGTGGCAGGTCCAGCACGTGAATTCGTGGGTCATCGAAGCTGCGTGCCAGGGCCACGGTGCGATCGCTGGAGCCATCGCTGGCAACGATGATCTGCAGGTCGGCGGCTGGGCAGTTCTGCGCGAGCAGGTTGCGCAGTTTGTCTTCGATATGCCGCTCCTCGTTGTGTGCGGCCACCACCACACTGACCTGTTGCCGGGGCAACGGCCCTGGCCGATGGCGGGCGAATAACGGCCCGACCAGGGTCAGCAGCAGCGGGTAGCCGAGCCAGGCATAAAAGGGCAGTAGCAGGCAGAGCCAGAAGATTGATTCAGCCACGTGCGGGCCTCCTTGCATTCCAGTTGAACAGGCTGAGTACACAGGCCGCGCCGGCCAGGTGCAGGCGCACCCAGTGCAGGCCCCATAGCTGCAGGACAAACAGTGGATCGCGGTGTTTCAGGCTCTGGCGCAGGCTCAAGACCAGGGCGGGCAGGGCGCCGACCAGCGCTAGCAGCAAGGCTGCGCGAGCATTGCCGGCCACTAGCAGCGCCAGGGCAAGTGCATCGAACAGCCAGATCGCCAGCGACAGTAGCGGGAAACGCAGCAAGCGCAGGCTCAGGCCGTTGCTTCGCAGCAGTTGCAGGTGGCTGCCCTGGCGCCACAGCTCCTTGCCCAGCCACTCCGCCCAACTGCCTTCGAAGCCCCAGTGCAGCACCACCGGTTGGCGCAGCACACGCAGGCGCGCGCCAGCTTGATGCAGGCGCAAGGTGAAGTCTTTGTCTTCGCCCGTGCGCAGCCGTTCGTCAAAACCGCCGACCCGGTCGAACCACTGGCGCTGCATCAACAGGTTGGGGGTCGGCAGCCAGCTGCTGTCTTGCAGGGTTTGCCCGGCGCGCAAGGTGCGGCGCTGCCAGGCGTAGGCGAACCACGGCGCCTGGCGTGGGGTGTCGCAATCCAGGGCGAACACATCGCCCTCGCCACGGCGCTGCAGGTCGAGCAAGCGGCTGAGCCAATCGCTGGGCACCTCGATGTCGGCGTCGAGAAACGCCAACCATTGCCCGTTGCTAGCGCGGGCGCCGTAGTTGCGCAGGGCGCCGATGGCCATTTTCGGCAAGCTCAGCACCCGCGCACCGAAGCTTGCGGCAATAGCAGGGCCGGCGTCGCTGGAGCCGTTGTCGACCACCAGCACTTCACAGTCGAGCCCGGCATTGGCGGCTGCCAGCTGCACCGCCTGCAAGGTCCGGGCAATATGCCGGGCCTCGTTGAACATGGGAATGACGATGCTGATCAGGCTCATGCCGCCCCCTGCAATGCCCGGGCCTGGGCCGCTTCACGCCAGACCACGCTGGACAGCGCCAGCATCAGCCACAGGTACTTGAGGCTCGGTGAACTGAGGAACATCAGGAACAGCGCAATGGCCAGCATGCTGATGGTCAGGTGGGTCATCATGTCGGCTTTGTCGTGCTCGCCGATCGCCGCCCAGGCCGCGCGCGCCCGCCAGAAGTTGCGCAAGGCCAGGGCGATCATGCCAACGAACAGCAACCCAGCCGGCAGGCCGATTTCGCTGAAGATTTCCAGGTAGGTGTTGTGCGCGCGGCGATACAGGTCGGTGGCGACGCTGTTGACCGGGGCAAAGGCCTTGGAGAAGCCGGTGTCGGCGTAATGCAGTGGGAAGGTGCCTGGGCCGGCACCGAGGATCGGGTTGTCGCTGATCATCTGCTTGCCCACCACCAGGTAGGTGGCGCGCCGGCCGAGTGACTCGTCCTTGTGCGCATTGACCCCGGACTTGAGCATCGCCAGCGACGCGATACGATCGACATAGCTGGCCGGCACTACCGCAGCGGCCAACGGCAGGATGATGGCGATGCCCAGCATGGCGAAGCCCAGGTGGCGCGGGCGAATGTGGCTGAGCTGTTCACGGTAGTTGTAGAGCAGGATGCCCGAGCTGATCAGCAGCACCACCAGCCCTGAGCGTGAGTCGGTCTTGGTCATGCCGGCCAGCAGCAACAGACAGCAGCCTATCCAGAACAGCTTGATCGGCAGCTGGCGGCTCTTCAGGGCCAGCCACAAGCCCATCGGCATGGCCACGGTAATCATCATGGCGAACAGGTTGGCGTCGAGCATGGCGGTGGCGCGGCCGCCTTCCTGGTACTTGGTCGAGAACAGGCCGAACAGGCACATCACGCAGACGCTGAGGGTAATTACCCGGGCCAGCCAAGGCAGGTTCAGGTCGCGGCCGATGAGCAAGGTGAGAACGAACACCACCAGGCCAACGATCAGGTCGCGCAGGTGGTTCAGCGACAAGCTGAGGTTGTCGCTGGTCCACAGGCTCAGCAGATAGAAGGTCAGGAACAGCGCCAGCAGCCGCCAGTGCGAGCTGCGCAGGCGCGCACCTTGCAACTGGCCGACCGCCAGTTGCAGGGTGAGGATCAGGGCCAGGCCAATCCCCACCAGTTTGGCGCCGGAGACCAGGCCATCTTTGAGCAAGCCTTCCAGCGGCACCAGGGTGACGATCGCCAGCAAGCCCAAGGCCGGCCGCCGGTACAAGACCAGCGCACCGGCAAGGCCGAGCACCGCGCCAGGCGCCAGGTAGGGGTAGGGGCTGGCCAGCAAGCCCAGGCACACCATGGCGACCAGGCCGACCAGCGACAGTGGAATGATCATGCGACGACCTCCTGTGCCGCGCCCCGGTAAACCTGGGCCCAGCGTTGTGCCAGGGTGGGTAGGTGGTAGCGTTCACGTTGGGTCTGGCGGGCGCGGGCGACCAGCTCGGCAGCCTGCGCCGGGTCTTCGAGCAGGGCCAGCAGCTGCTGGCCCAGCTCTTCGACGGCCAATGGCCGGGCCAACAGGCCATTGCGCCCATGTTCGATGACGTCAGGGATGCCGCCGACGCCGAAGGCCACCACTGGGACGCCATCCTGCATGGCTTCGAGCAGGATCATCGGCGTGCCTTCGGTGCGCGAGCTGATCACCAGCGCATCCAGGCGGGCCATCCAGCTGCGCATATCGCGCTGAAAGCCTGGCAGGGTGATGCGCTCGGTGAGCCCGGCGGCATCGATGCGCGCTTGCAGTTCAGCGCGTTCAGGGCCTTCGCCGAGCATTACCCCACGCACCTGCCGGTGGCGTTGGCACAACGGGATCAAGGCGTCGAGGAACAGGTCCGGGCCTTTTTCTTGGCTCAAGCGTCCCACGTAGCCGGCCAGCCAGGTGCCGCTCGCCGGTATCCGTTCAGGCAGGGCAGCGGCTTGCGGCAGGCCATTGGGGATCACCTGCAGGCGGCTCGCCGGTACCCCCGCATCGCGCAAAATACGCGCGATGCTTTCGGCCACGCAGACCACCCGCTCAACGTTGGGCATGCGGCACAGTTGCAGGCTCAGCCAGGTATACAGGCGTTGCTTGCGGCTGCTGGGGGTGAAGCCGTGCTGGGTGATCACCAGCGGCAAGCGCCACACGCTGGCGCCCAGCCAGCCGAACACCAGGCCTTTGAAGTTGTGCGTATTGATCAACGGCCGTTGCTCGCGCAACAGCCGCAGCAGCGCTGGCAGGCTGTCGCACGACTGGCATTGAACCCCTGCCTCGCGGAACCGGGTAACCAGCTCCGCCGGGGCATCGAGGAACACCACGCGATGGTCGCCCGAGGTCGCCTGGCAGTGGTCCAGCAGCATGCGCTCAGCACCATAGAAGCCGCCGCTGCTGAGCAGGTGCACGATCGGCCGGCCGGCGGCGGGCACGGCGGCGTTCAATTGCGCACCCAGTGCACCAGCCGCGGCAGCGACCAGGTCTTGTGCGGGTTGGGCAGGGCCGGGGCGTGGTCGTTGATTACCAGCAGTACTGGCAGGCCCAGCTCTTGACCGATTTGCGCAGGGTGTTTGAAGCGATGGTCGAAGAACTCCTTGACGTAGACCACGGCAATCGCCAGAAGCAAGCCGCAGAGCAAGCCGAACGGAATGATCAGGCCAGGTTTGGGGAAGGCCGCCGCGGTTGGCTCGTAAGGTGCGCTGAGGATCCTGGCGTTGGACTGGCTACCGTCGAGCAGGCCCTGGCCACGGCTTTCTTCATAGCGCTGGGCGTAGGTCGAGAAGGCCTTGTGCAGGGCATCGATTTCGGTGTCCAGCTGGCGGGTCTTGCTCTGGGTTTCGCGCAGTTGCAGGATGCGCGCCTTGTAGTCGGCGATGCGCTGGGTCTTCTGGTCGATCACTTGCTGGGTGACGGAAAGATCCTGTTGGCGCTCACGGATGCGGTTCTCGACGATCTTGAGGAACTGCCCGCGCAGCTGGGCGATCTGCTCACGTGCCAGCAGCATGGGTTCGGAGCCCGGTTGGAACACCGTCCGGTCGGCGTTGTAGCGCGCCAGTTGGGTGGTCAGCTGCTCGCCCAGTTGCTTGATCTCGCGGTCTTCGAACGCCACGTTCTCCAGGGTGGTGGTGAAGGTGTAGGGGAAGGCGTAGTCGGCAATTCTTGCCTTGCTGGCGGCAGCCAGGTGGGTTTGCAGGTATTCGAGCCATTTCTGGTTCTGCAACTGGCGGTCGCGCTGCACGTTCAGCGCCTGCTCTTCGGTGTTGATCGCGTTCAGGCGGAAAGTGATCTCCTCTTTCGGGTCAGACGAGCTGATCGCAGTCAGCAGGCCCATCCGTTGCCCTTCCAGGTCACCCAGGCGGGCTTGGTAGTGGAGTTTTTTCTGCTCGTAGAAGCTTTGTGGCAGCTCGTTGGACTGCAGGTCCTGGCGGTTTTTCAGGAAGTTGTCCAGCAACTGGCTGACGAACAGGGTGCCGACCTTGGGATCATCGGCGCTGTAGGTCACCGAGATGACGTTCGAACCTGGCAGGGTCTCGACGGTGAGTGCCTTGACCGCTTGGTCGGTGAGGGCGTCCAGCTCGGTGTCGCGCTGTACTGCGGGCTCACTGCCCAACAGGCTTTTCAGCGGATTGAGCACCTGCTCGCGCAGCGGCGTGAACACATGACGCTGCAAGACGCCGGGCTCGGTCTTGAACTGGCCGTCCTTGCGCAGCTGGTCGATGGTCTGGCGAATCAGGGTCGGCGAGCGCAGGATGTTGCTCTCGGTTTCCATGTCGGCCAGGGTCGGTGGAATGAAGCGGTCGGCTTCCTGGGTCAGCGCCGAACTGGTGTCGCTCTGTGAGAGTTTCTTCGACTGCACGATGACCTCAGCGGTGATGTCGTAGCTCTGCTTGAGCACGAACGGCAGCACCAGGGCGATCACCGCAAACACCAGGAACACCCGCTTGGCCAACTGCTTATTGGCGAAAAAGATGCGGAAGAACTCATGCACATAGTTTTCTTTGGGTTGCGTCGTCATGGTTCGATCCCCGGTCAGTTGTTGTCGTCTTTGTTGTCGACGCGATAGCTGAAGCTGAAGCCGAAGCCCTGGAACAGCACGACGTCAGCCAATTGCCGGGACAGCTCGCCGGCACTGGCCAGCTTGCTCTTGGGCACATAGAGCATGTCTTCGGGCTGCAGGTAGGCGATCTTCTGGCTGCCACCGGAGAGGGCCTGGTCGACGTCGTAGTTGTAGGCATGCACGGTGTTGCCGTTACGGCGCATGATCACCACCGAGCCGAGCTTGGCCTTGAGGGTCGGGCCGCGGGCCAGGGTCAGTGCTTCGAGCACCGATACCGGCCGGCGGATCTGGAAGGCACCCGGCTGGCCGACTTCACCCAGGACATAGATCTCGTTGGCAGCGGTTGACTTGAGCAGCACGTCGACCGTCATCCGGCCCGGCAGGCTGGCGTAGCGCTCGTTGAGGTAGTCGCGCAGTTGGTTGACGGTCATGCCTTGCAGCGGCACCGAACCAATTTCCGGGAAGGTCGCGCGGCCGTCGGTACCGACCGTGATGTCGCGGCTCATGCCGGTGCCAGGGTGGGTCAGGGTGTTCTTCAGGGTGACCTCATTGGTCATCGGGCTGATCACCCGCAACGTCACCTGGTCGCGGTTGTTCTGGAACACGCGCTTGTTGCGGTAGGCCTCGCGGATGGCGTTTTCAGCTTCGCCCGGGGTCATCCCTTCGACCTTGACCGTCGAGTTGGTGCTGGGCAGGGTAATGGTGCCGTCTGGTTGCACCAGCTGGCTGCCGTTGAGGCCGCTGGCGGCCATGAAGTTGAGGTCGATGCTGTCGCCCGACTGGATGCGATAGGCGCCAGCGCTGGTGCCGCTGATGTGGAAGATCACTTCCAGCACGTCTTGCGGGCGCAGCACCTGCTCGCGCCGCGCCACTTCGGTGGCCTGGCTGTCTTCGGGCGCAGCAGTGAGGATCTGCACCGGCATCTCGCGGTTATCCTGGCTGGCGCAACCGGTCAGGACCAGCAGGCACAGGGCAATGGATGGGTATCTCATGGGTCTCTCCTGTACCGGCCTAGAGGTTGTTGTACAGCCACTTGGGCATGTAGTACTTGCGCTTGTTGAACACGCTGCCGATCAGGCGCGCGCCGGCCTGGGTCAGGCGCTGGGCGGCGGCCTGGGCGACTTCCTTGCGGGTCTCCTCGGCGCACACCACCAGGATCACGCCATCGACCAGGGTGCCGATCACCAGGCTGTCGGCGCTGGCATAGATCGCTTCGCCGTCGATCACCACGAAGCGGTACTGGCCGCCGAGCTGGTGCAGCAGCACGCGCAGGCGCTCAGGATCGAGCGCGGCGCGCCCGCGCTTCCAGGTGCCCCCGGGGAGGATGTCGAACAGTTGATCGGACAGGCGCACGATGCAGTCCTGGGCCAGTGGCGGGGTGTCTTGGTCGAACAACAGGTCGGTGTACCCGCGCAGCTTGCCCAGACCCAGTTGCTGACTGAGGCCACCGGTGCTGTTGCTGCTGTCGATCAGTAGCACGGCGCCGGCGCTCATTAGCGCCAGTTGGCTGGCGAACGCCAGCGCGCTGGTACTGGTACCGCTGCCGGTGTTGGCCGCGGTCAGCAGCAAGGTGCGCTGCTCCAGGTCAAGAACGGTGGCGGTCAGGTTGGTCTCGCTCGGGGTGGCGATACTCAGGCTTCTCGAAGTGGAACCGTCCATCTCAACTTGCTCCGTGGCCAGTGAACACTTTGAACGGGGTCTTGAAGAGGATCTTCAGATCCAGCATCAGGCTCTGTTCGTTGATGTAGCTAAGGTCGAGCTCTACGCGTTGGTCAAAATCGATGTTGCTGCGCCCGGAGATCTGCCACAGGCCGGTCATGCCGGGGTAGATCGACAGCCGCGCGAGGTGGTTGTCCTTGTAGCGGTAGGCGTTGAAAGAGGTGGGGCGGGGGCCTACCAGGCGCATGTCGCCGATGACCACGTTGATCAGGTTGGGCAGCTCGTCCAGGCTGCTGCGGCGCAGCCAACTGCCCACCGAGGTGATGCGCGGATCCTTGTCGATCTTGAAGTCGATGGCGTCGGCGCCGTGTTTGTTCAGGTGGCGCACCGAGTCCTTGAGCGCTTCGGCATTGGCGACCATGGTGCGGAACTTGAACATGCCGAACAGGCGGCCGCGGTAGCCGGTGCGTTTTTGCACGAAAAATACCGGGCCTGGGCTTGAGGTCTTGATCAGTATTGCCAGCACCAGGAACATCGGCAACAGCAACAGCAGCAGAACCACCGCCGCGATGCCGGACAACACCCGGTTGGTGCGTGACAAGGTCCACGGGCGCCCGCCCACCCGGCCGGTGATCCAACCGCGACCTTGCATGTGGATGGCCGCATCGATACGTTGCCGATGCGCCGGATCCATCCGTTTATCCTGGTATAGCGCCTGTAGTTGCGCGCTTTTAGGTTGTCCTGTCATACCGCCCTCCGTTGATCGGACTGCTCGCCAGCACGGTTGGCCTCCAAGGCGGTGTGCGAGTAGTACTCTTGAAACCAGGCGACGAACCGCCTGAGCCCTTCATCCAGGGAAATACGTGGGGTAAAGCCGGTCACCTGAGCCAAGGCGCTGGCGTCGGCGCAGGTGGCCAGCACGTCGCCCGGTTGCAGTGGCAGCAGCTCGATCACGGCGTTGCGCTGCAGGTGGCGCTCCAGCAGGGCCAGGTAGTCGAGCAGTTCCACCGGGCGTTGCCCGCCGATGTTGAACAGCCGCCACGGCGCTTGGCTGCTGGCCGGATCAGGTTCCAAGGCGTTCCAGTCCGAATTGCCTGCCGGGGGGTGGGGCATCAGCCGCACCAGGCTCTCGACGATGTCGTCGATGTAGGTGAAATCGCGTTGGTGGCGGCCGTGGTTGAACAGCTGGATGGGCCGGCCTTCGCTGATCGCCTTGGCAAACTGCATTGGCGACATGTCCGGGCGGCCCCAGGGGCCATACACGGTAAAGAAGCGCAGGCCGCTACAAGCAATGCCGAACAGGTGGCTGTAGCTGTGGGCCATCGCCTCGTTGGCTTTTTTCGTAGCCGCGTACAGCGACAGCGGATGATCGACCGCGTCCTGGACCCGATAAGGCGTGCGCTGGTTGGCGCCGTACACCGAACTGGACGAGGCGTACAGTAGGTGGCGCACCGGATGACGGCGGCAACCCTCGAGGATATTGAGAAAGCCTGCCAGGTTGCTGTCGACATAAGCCTGAGGGTTTTGCAGCGAGTAGCGCACCCCGGCTTGAGCAGCCAAATGGATGACCACCTCGGGGCGTTCGATGGCAAACAGCCGGGCGACGCCGTCGCGGTCGACCAGATCCAGGCGATGCACCTCAAAGTCGTCGGCCTGCTCACGTACCCAACGCAGCCGAGCGTGTTTGAGCGCCGGATCGTAGTAGTCGTTGAAGTTGTCCAGGCCCACCACCTCATGGCCATCGCGCAGCAGCCGCAGGCAGGTGTGGGCACCGATGAAGCCGGCCGCGCCGGTTACCAACACCTTCATGACGCACTCACTTGTGCGTTGACCTGACGCAGACCGATGCCACTGTAGTGCAGGCCGTGGGCTGCCACGTGCTCGGGGTTGTACAGGTTGCGCCCGTCGATGATCAGCCGCTCACGCAGTTTGCTGGCGAGCAGGGCGAAGTCGACCACGCGAAAGTTCTTCCACTCGGTGCAGATCACCAGGGCGTCAGCGTCCTGCAGGGTGTCGTCGCGGGTGGCGCACAGTTGCAGGTCATCGCGGTAGCCGTACAGGCGCCGGCATTCATCCATGGCTTCTGGGTCGTAAGCGCGCACCGTGGCGCCCTCGGCCCACAGCGCTTCCATCAGATAGCGGCTCGGCGCTTCGCGCATGTCGTCGGTGTTAGGTTTGAACGCCAGCCCCCAGACCGCAATAGACTTGCCGGCCAGCTGGCCTTGCAGGCGTTGCTGGAGTTTGGCGAACAGAATCTGCCGCTGCCGATCGTTGACGTCGTGCACGCTTTGCAGCAGGCGCAGCGGCATCCCGCTGTGTTCTGCGGTGTGCAGCAGGGCCTTGATGTCCTTGGGGAAGCACGAGCCACCAAAGCCACAGCCGGGATAGATGAAGTGGTAGCCGATACGCGGGTCGGAGCCGATGCCCTTGCGCACCGCTTCGATGTCGGCGCCCAGGTGCTCGCTGAGGTTGGCCAGCTCGTTCATGAAGCTGATGCGCGTGGCGAGCATGGCGTTGGCGGCGTACTTGGTCAGCTCGGCGCTGCGGTTATCCATGAACATGAGCTTTTCATGGTTGCGGCAGAACGGCGCGTAGAGCTCGGCCAGTTGGTCATGCGCAAGCGCGTCGCGGGTGCCGACGATGATCCGGTCGGGGCGCATGCAGTCGGCCAGGGCGCTGCCTTCCTTGAGAAACTCGGGGTTGGACACCACGCGCACCTGCAAGTGGTCTTTACCCAGACGCTGCAGTTCGGCGCGGGCCAGGGCCAAGACCTGGTCGGCGGTGCCTACCGGCACGGTGGACTTGACGATCAAGGTCCGGTCGGCATCCATCAGTTCGGTGATTTGGCGGGTGACGTTGAGCACATGGCTGAGGTCGGCGGAGCCGTCTTCGTCGGGCGGCGTGCCAACGGCGATGAAGATCAGCTCGGCGTGGCTGACCGCGTCGCTGGCCTGGGTGCTGAACAGCAGGCGGCCTTCCTTGATGTTGTCCTCGAGCAGCTCCGACAGGCCAGGCTCGCTGATCGGCGGCACGCCTTGGCGCAGTTGGTTGATCTTGTGGGTGTCCAAATCCACGCACAACACGCGATGGCCGACATCCGCCAAAGCCGCTGCTTGAACCAGACCGACATAACCGGTGCCAAAAACGCTCACGTCCATGCGCGGTGCCTCGTATGGATGGGGGGTAAGTAAGGTGGATGAAACAGGGTGTGAGTTCGGTATAGCTCAGCTGTGGGGAATTGCGTCAAAGCAATGGCATGTTTCGTCAGATTTACACGCGCTAGCCGAACGGGCCATTGGCCACCAACCCTTTGCCAATCCGAGGCTTAGCGCTCAAAGCTACTGGCAATTGGCCGGTCAACAAGCCGATGAACGGTCTAAGCCCCCGAAATTTGGGAAGTTTGAGTAATAGAGAGGGTCGGGTGAGAGGGCGTGAAGACGCCAAATTCTGGCGTTGTGGTATCGTCGGAAAATTGACTTTTGCGACTTGTGATTTGTTTCAGGGCTGCTACGGTTTGGGTAGATTTCCATGAATGGAGGGGCCAAATCATGCGCGGGTGGATCAAGTTGCTGTTGGTGCTTATCTATCTTGGCTCCTTTCATGCCTATTACCTGGAGCGCATAGATGCCTTGGGCCTAGGCCTGCCGCTGGTACTTTTCCTGGGCGTATTCGCAGTATTGGTAGTGGCTTTGCTGCTGGCCGCCTGGATACGACCGGCCTGGCTGCGCTGGCCGCTGGCACTGGCGCTGGCGGTCAGTGCGGTGTTCTTCGACGCCTATACCCGCATTACTGACTCGTACATGACCTATAGCGCATTCGTCTCTATGGTGTATGCCGGCGGTTTTGTCGGCGAAGCGCTGCAGCAATACCACTACGCAATTACCTTGGCGTTGGCCAAATCGCTGTTGCTGCTCCTGGGTGTCGGCCTGCGCCCAGGCCCGGCGCCGCGCCTGCCGCAGTGGTTGCCGATTGCCGCGCCAGTACTGGCCTTGCTGCTGCTGATCAGCGTGCTGTTCGTGCGCGCTGGCGAAGGTGCGCGCGGGCTGCCGGTGATGTACACGCCGCTGGCCTACGTGAGCCTGCTCACTTATGAAACGCTGAGCGACAATGTCGGCCCGCGCGAACCCGTAAGCCTGGCACGCAGCGGTGCACCGCTGGCGCGAGACATCGTGCTGGTGATCGACGAAAGCATTTCTGGCAACTACCTGGACGTCAATGCGGCGGGCGGGGTGACCAGCCATCTGGCCCAGTTGCAACCCAAGGCAGACATCTTCAATTACGGATATGCCGCATCCATTGCCAATTGTAGTGCTGATACCAACATCACGTTGCGCTATGGCGGCACCCGCGAGGATTACCTGCGGATCAATTCGACCCTGCCTTCGATCTGGCAGTACGCCAAGCAAGCCGGGCTACGCACGGTGTACATCGACGGCCAGCGCACTGCGGGTAATCTGCAGAACCTGATGACCGCCACTGAGAAGCAGGATATCGACCAGTTCATTCAGTTTGATGACACGCCCGTGTTACAGCGTGACATGGCAGCGGTAGCCAAGCTCAGCGCATTGCTCAACGATGGCCAGGCGCAGTTGATCGTGATCAACAAGGTGGGTGCGCACTTTCCGGTGCACGACAAGTACCCGGATGAGTTCATGAAGTATCAGCCGGCGCTGCCGCGTGGACGCTTTGCCGACGTGGCCGACTCAGGCACGCGTGAAGGCTTCGATGGACGTAGCGAGGATTGGGTGCTGTATCGCAACTCCTATAAAAACAGCGTGCTGTGGAGCGTTGGCGAGTTCTTCCGCCGCTTGTTCGCCGAAGCCGACTTGAGCCAGGCGGTGGTGATCTACACCTCCGACCATGGCCAGGACCTGCACGAGCGCGGCAACCCAGGGCTCAATACCCATTGCGACAGTGATCCGGTGCCTGAGGAAGGTTTGGTGCCACTGGTGATCATCCAAGGCAAGGGCCTCAAGACCCTCGACTGGCAGGCGCACCTGGAGCAGAACCGCAACGCTTCGAGCCACTACAACATCTTCCCGACCTTGCTGCGTTTGATGGGCTATGACAGCGCGGGGGTAGGGCAGGTGTATGGGCGCGCCCTGGATGTACCGACTGAGGATCCATTCACGTTCAACGTACGGTTCAACGCTCGGTTGGGTGCGCAGCCGGATTTCCGCCATATCGACCTGGGCCAGATCGTCACGCCGGTGGTGGTCGAGAAGGGCACTGTGGCGGCGCAGTGAGTACTGCATTCGCCTGATCAAGCCAACGGATGGAGTGCCCGGAACCCCTGGGCCTCCTCAACCAACCAGTCATGCACCGCCCGCGCGCCCGGCTGGCTCAGACCGCCTGGTGGGTAGTGCAGCACGTAGCGTTTATGATTGGCCACCGGCACCCCGAACGGCACGATCAACGCCCCGCGTTCCAATTCGTCGTTGAGCAGCGTGCGCCGCGCGATGGCCACGCCAACCCCGGCAATCGCCGCCTCGATGGTCAGGTGGTTGCGGTTGAAGGTGTGCCCGCGCCTCACATCCAGCCCAGCGGCGCCGATGCCCTCTAGATAGAACTCCCATTCGGCATACTCCGAGCTGCCGCGCCAGGCGGTAATGTCGTGCAGCAACGGATAGTGCATCAGGTCAGTCGGCCCGTGCAGCGGCGGGCGACCGCGCAGCAGCGCCGGGGAGCAGACCGGGAAGATCTGCTCATCCAGTAGCGGCGTGGAGAGCATGCCTGGATAGCTGCCGTCGTTGAGGTCAATGGCCAGGTCGAAATCATCCGGATGCAGCGCTTGGTTGCTGTCTTCAGCGACAAGCCGCAACTCGATGTCCGGGTAGCGTTGCTGGAAACGCGGCAAGCGCGGCGTCAGCCATTTGGCAAGAAACGAGGGGATCGAACGCAGGCGCAAGGTGCCGCGGATCTCGCCGGCATCCAGGCGCAGTAACTCCGCCTCGATGCTGCCATAGGCCTCGGCCACCGTTTGTGCCAGGCGCTGGCCTTCGGCAGACAGCTCCACTCCGCGCGCCCGACGCAGAAACAGCCGGTAGCCCAGGCGCTCTTCGAGCTGGCGCATTTGCTGGCTGACCGCACCAGGAGTGATGTGCAGCTCCTCGGCGCAGCGAGTGAACGACAGGTGCCGCGCGGCACACGCGAACACATGCAGCCAGACATACATCTGGCCATTAAGTTGCCGCCTCATTGTTTAGTCCTGCTAAAGGCTTGCTTAGAAACTTTCGTTGGTCATTATCAGTTGAGCGCGGCAGTATCGCCCAACTTGGCAATACCGTTCAATTTTTCCAGAGAGCCGTTGGCCGGTGCAGTAGGCCGCCACGGTCAGGCATTAGCATGGCTATCAGTGTTTTCGACCTTTTCAAGATTGGCATCGGCCCCTCCAGCTCCCATACCGTGGGGCCCATGCGGGCGGCAGCGACCTTCGCCCAGGCTTTGCGTGAGCGTGGTCTGCTGGCCCAGGTGCAACGGGTCGAGGTGCGCCTGTATGGCTCGCTGTCTGCCACTGGCGTGGGGCACGCCACCGACCGTGCCTGCCTGCTGGGGCTGATGGGGCAGTGGCCAGATCGGATCGATCCGCACAGTATCGAGCCACGCATCGATCAGTTGATGCAGGAGCAGTGCCTGATGCTCGATGGCCGCCAGCCGATTGCCTTCAACTACGCTCGCGACATGCTGCTGCTGGATGAAAACCTGCCGTATCACCCCAACGCCATGACCCTTGAGGCACAAGGCGAGCAGGGCCTGGTACTGAGTCAGACCTACTACTCAGTGGGCGGCGGCTTCATCGTCGAACAAGACGAAATCGATGCCCCGCAAAGCAGCGCCGAGCAGATCAGCCTGCCGTATGAATTTTCCAGCGCCGCCGAACTGCTTGCACTGTGCAAGGCGCATGGGCTGAGTGTCAGCCAACTGATGATGGCCAACGAGTGTGCCTGGCGGCCTGAAAGCGAAACCCGCCAAGGCCTGCTGTCGATTTGGGCGGCGATGCGCGAATGCGTCGACAACGGTTTGCGTAATGAGGGCATCTTGCCGGGAGGTCTCAAGGTCAAGCGCCGCGCCGCGCGCTTGCATCGCAGCTTGCAAGAGATCGGCAAGCCCAACGTGATCGGCTCGACCTTGAGCGCCATGGAGTGGGTCAACCTGTTCGCCCTGGCGGTCAATGAAGAAAACGCGGCCGGCGGGCGCATGGTCACCGCGCCAACCAACGGTGCTGCGGGGATCATCCCGGCGGTGCTGCATTACTACATGAAGTTCAACCCGGGCGCATGCGATGACGATGTCGTCGCCTTCCTGCTGGCGGCTGCGGCGGTGGGTATCTTGTGCAAGAAAAACGCCTCCATCTCAGGAGCCGAAGTGGGCTGTCAGGGTGAGGTGGGTTCGGCCTGTTCGATGGCCGCGGCAGGTCTTGCTGAAGTGCTCGGGGCAACCCCCCCGCAGTTGGAAAATGCCGCTGAAATTGCCTTGGAACATAACCTCGGCCTGACCTGTGATCCGGTGGGCGGCCTGGTCCAGGTGCCCTGCATCGAGCGTAATGCGATTGCCGCAGTCAAGGCGATCAATGCCGTGCAGATGGCCTTGCGCGGTGATGGCGAACACTTCATTTCCCTCGACCGGGTGATTCGTACCATGCGTGACACCGGCGCCGACATGCACGCCAACTACAAGGAAACCTCCCGCGGCGGCCTGGCCGTCGCCTTCGTCGAGTGCTGATCTGCGCAGCGTTTGCTGTGCAAGCGTGCTTGCGCTGCGATTGAGGCTCAAGGGTCAACCTTGCTGCCTGTTCTGACGGCTCGCAGCCCAGGCCCGCTTGCACAGCAAGCGCGGCGCAACGCCTCTATTGCAACACCTGCTGTACCAGCAACAAAAACAACTACAAAGGCGATATCTGATGACCGATGTACAAAGCACCACGACTGTTCGTGCGGATTCGGCTGCCCCGGCTTCTGCCGTCGGCTCGACCACCTGGAACCGCCACGACACCACCTGGGCCTTGGGCCTGTATGGCACGGCGATCGGCGCGGGCACCTTGTTCCTGCCGATCAACGCCGGAGTGGGCGGTTTCTGGCCGCTGCTGATCCTGGCGCTACTGGCGTTTCCGATGACCTTCTATGCGCATCGGGCGCTGACGCGCTTCGTCCTTTCAGGGCGCAAGGGCGGCAACGAAGACATCACCGAAGTGGTCGAGGAGCACTTCGGCACCGGTGCTGGCAAGCTGATCACCGCGTTGTATTTTTTGGCCATCTTCCCGATCCTGCTGGTCTACAGCGTCGCCCTGACCAACACCTTGACCAGCTTCCTTGAGCATCAGCTGCACGTCCCTGCGCCACCGCGGGCAGTGCTGTCGCTGTTGTTGATCTGCGGGTTGATGATCGTGGTGCGCTGCGGTCAGCAGATCATCGTCAAGGCCATGAGCGTGCTGGTGTATCCGTTCGTGGCGTCGCTGTTGCTGCTCGCCCTGAGCTTGATCCCGAACTGGAACGGTGCCTTTCTGGCCCAAGCCAACGAGGGTATCAGCGCATCGAAGCTGCTCTTGACCCTGTGGCTGGCGATTCCGGTGATGGTGTTCTCGTTCAACCACTCGCCGATCATCTCGGCGTTCGCTGTCGATCAGAAACACCGTTACGGCGCAGCTGCCGATCGCAAGAGTGGCCGTACCCTGGCCACTGCACACCTGATGATGGTACTGACGGTGATGTTCTTCTGCTTCAGTTGCGTGCTGGCGTTGAGCCCGGCCGACCTGGCTGCGGCCAAGGAGCAGAACATTTCCGTGCTGTCGTACCTGGCCAACCACTTCCAGACGCCGGTGATTGCCTTCGTGGCGCCGCTAATTGCCCTGGTGGCGATCACCAAGTCGTTCCTGGGCCACTACATCGGTGCCAGCGAGGGCTTCCAGGGGATGATCGTCAAGAGCCTGCGCGGGCAGGGCAAGGCCTGGCCGGCCAAGCGTCTGGAGCGGATCACGGCCGTGTTCATGGTGCTGGCTTGCTGGATCGTGGCGACGCTCAATCCGAGCATCCTGGGGCTGATCGAGAGCATGGGCGGGCCTGTGATTGCCTGCTTGCTGTTCCTCATGCCGATGTATGCCGTGCGCCGGGTGCCGTCGCTGCGCAAATACTCGGGCACGTTGTCGAACGTGTTCGTGACCTTGGTGGGGCTGATTACCCTGTCGGCGATCTTCTATAGCTTTATCGCCTGATCACAGGCCTTGGGGCTGCATAGCAGCCCCAAGGCCTGCAATAACCGCCCTGAGCAATGGCGCTCAGCTGTTCAACGGGCCTTCTGCTTGAGCGCAACGAAGCTCTTGCGCATGTCGCTCGCCCAGCCATCGAGCACCGGCTTGACGTCTTCCAGGGTCAATTGCTGGGTGTCGTTCTCCAACTCCTTGCCACTGCCCTTGCGCACCACCTGCGCGAGCACCTTCTGATTAGCCCCATCCAGGAAGGCCGCCTCCACGGCGATATCCACGGCCTGATCACGCCCACCAGCGGCCGTGTTCACCGCCGCGGCGACCAGCGCGATCGGGATCACTTCATAAGGCTTCAGGCCCTCGGTATGGGTCGATACCGCGGTGATGGCCGGGCGCACCACGATAGTCCCTGGCCCAGGTGCCTTGGCCAAGGTCATCACGCTGCCCAGTTCTCGGCGCATGGCGTCGTTGAAGTAGCGGGTGATGGCTTGCAGCGTTTGCGTCGAGATCACCGATGTCGCTTGCGGCTTGGGATAGAACTGGCTCGGCTCGATGAAAACCTGGTTGTAATCGCGGGCTTTGATGTTGGGGTCAATCCAGCGCATCACCGGCTGGCCGGAAATGCTTTCGGCAGGCTGGAGGCGACTGTAATCGTTGAGAAACCCTGAGTACTGGCTAGGATCGACACGGTTGCTCGAGCATGCCGCCAGGGCTAGCAGGGCGGCGCACAGCAGGGTGGCGCGGGGCAGTGATTTCATGATGTAGGGCATCCATTGAGGGGACGGCCAGAACAACGCTAGCAGGTGCTTGGCGCTTGGCCAGCTTTAGCCTGGGCAGTCATAAAAATGGCGGCTGTGTTTCGCTGATCAGCGTGTGCCGCTGCCGATTGTCGGCATTTTGACTTTTCTCCTTGGCGGCGAGCGACAGTCGTACTACATATCAAAGGTGGCATTTTGCCTCGACGCCTTTTTCGAAGGATGATCACTCATGCGTCAGGAAAGTTACCGCTCCGATATTGACGGTTTGCGCGCGGTGGCGGTGATTGCCGTGTTCCTGCATCACCTGAACACCTCGTTGTTGCCGGGCGGTTTCGTCGGCGTCGACATCTTTTTTGTCATCTCCGGCTACCTGATCACCTCGCAAGTGTTCCAGGAGGTGCGTCAAGGTAGCTTCTCGCTCAAAAGCTTCTATCAGCGACGGATCAACCGCATCGTGCCTGCGCTGGCAACGGTGCTGTTGGTGTGCGTGGTGCTCGGCGCCTTCTTGCTGTCACCGGTAGACCTGATCCGGCTCAACGCCAATGCCCTGTTCGCCCTGTTGGGGGTGTCGAACATCTTCATCTGGCTCAAGTACGGCAACTACTTTGCCGCCGACGCCGGTGAAGCGCCGCTGCTGCATACCTGGTCGCTGGGTATCGAAGAGCAGTTCTATGTGGTCTGGCCATTGCTGGTGCTGTTGGTCTATCGCGTGGCGCCACGGCATTTGTTGTGGGTGCTGGGGGGCGGGCTGGTGCTGGCGATAGGCGTTTCGCAGTATGCGACTGGGGTGTTCGCTACGGCGTCTTACTATTTGCTGCCAACCCGCTTTTTCGAACTGATGCTCGGCGGCTGGTTGGGTATTTGGCACTTGCAACATACGCCGCGGGTTGGCCGGATGACATCGCTGGGGTGTTCGCTGCTTGGCTACCTGTTGATTGGCTCGTCGCTATTGCTGCTTAGCGAGGGCGCGCCGTTCCCAGGGTTGAATGCCTTGTGGCCGTGCCTGGGGGCAGCATTGCTGATCCATGCCGGGGTCAGCGGCGGTCCTTCGCCGGTTCTCGGTTGCCGACCGATGGTGTTCGTCGGGCTGATCTCGTATTCGCTTTATCTATGGCATTGGCCGCTGATTGCCTACCTCAATTACCTTGAGGTGCCGATGACCTTTGCCCTTGGCTGTGGGGTGGTCGCCGGCGCGCTGCTGTTGGCCTGGCTGTCCTGGCGCTATGTGGAAAAACCCATGCGCCGCAGTGGCGTAAAGCTTGGTTTCGCCCAGGTGTTCGCGCGCCGCTTCGCCGTGCCGGCCCTGGGCTTGGCGCTGTTGGCAGGGGTCACGCAGCAGTTCAGCGGCTTCCCGCAGCGCTTCAGCCCGCAGGTGCTGGCCCTGGAGGCGATGACCCTGGAGCGGCCAGCAGAGATTCGCCGCGGCTGTCACGTGCCCAGCGGGCTGTACCGCACCGAGCCGGATGACACCTGCCGCCTTGGTGCGGCGAAAGCGGCTATCGACGGCATCCTGGTCGGCGATTCGGTGGCCAACCATTTCAGCGGCATGGTCGATATCCTGGCACGCCCAGACGGCATCAGCCTGATGGACTACACCCTCGACTCCTGTGCGCCAGTGCTGGGCTACAACGGCGGCATGCCAGGGGCCTACGCCGATCATTGCGCTCAACGAAACCAACGGGTGTACGCCTTGATCGAGGCCAAGCGTTATCCCTACGTGGTACTGGCGGGTAACTGGCCGAACGACGAATCGGTTGGGCCGGCGATCGAGGCCAGCCTGGCGCGGGTGGTGGCCAGCAGCGGGCAGGTGATCGTGATCCTCAGAAACCAGCCGATCGACAAAGCCGCGACCTGCCCGATACGGCGGCTGATGTTTGGCCTTGAGCATCCGTGTGAAGCCGCTGAGACGCCACTACCGCAGTATTGGGCGCAGATTCGCGGCAAGTATCCGCAGGTGCGCTTCATCGACCCCAACCAAGTGATTTGCCCCAATGGCCTGTGCAGTCCGTTGATCGATGGCAAGTTGCTGTATCTGGATAACGGCCATTTGAACGAGGTCGGCTCGCGGTTTATCGGCCAGACCTTGCTGGAACGGGGGTATTCACTGCTCAAGGATCCTCGGCCGCAGGTGGTCAGCACCAACGCGCCCGGCAAAGCTGACCGGTCGAACTAAGACAATCTTCTACTGTTTGCGTGCACTGGCTGACTGAGCAGTGTCACGGGCAATGTGGGGTACCTGTGCCCGTTCGATTTGCCCATAACGCCGGACCAGTTAGGGCAACGGCTGCGCCGTTGAAATTTCCCACAATGCGCCCTGATTCCGCCGACTTATCACTGCTGCCCATCATTGGAAACTATACCCGTAAAGGGTATGGTTAGGGCGGACTCACATTTGCCGGCAGGGTATTTCTCGAATTATCTGCTGCTGCCTTGGCGAAGGCCCTCAGGGCAGGTGTACTGATGGAGGTGTGCTGTGAGCAGCAAACTTATTGAGTCGTTGCGTGATGACCTTACTGCACTGCATCAAGCAGGGGCGGTGGGCAAGGTTACGCTGCGCGACTTCGAGGCGATTTGCCCCGCGCCGGTGCGCGATTTCAGCGCGCTGGATATCCGCCGTTTGCGCGAAACGCTCAATTTCAGTCAGCCGGTCTTCGCCCTGCATCTGCATACCAGCGCGTCCACTGTACGCAAGTGGGAGCAGGGCGAAACACGGCCAGCCGGGCCTGCGTTAAAGCTGCTCAATGTCATTGCTGACAAGGGGCTGCAGGCCATTCTTTGAAGCGCTGCCCGTCGCAGGCTAGCCCAGCACCTCGCGCAGCCGATACCACATCATCCCCAGCGCCAGCAGCGGCGAGCGCAGGGCCTTGCCTCCCGGGAAGGTCAGGTGCGGGACTGCGCTGAATACATCCAAGCCCTGGCTATGACCGAGCGCGATGGCTTCGGCCAACAGCTTGGCGGTCCAGTGGGTGACATTCAGGCCGTGCCCTGAATAGCCCTGGGCGTAGTAGACGTTGGGATACTGGCTGAGCCGACCGACTTGCGGGAAGCGGTTGGCAGTGATGCCGATCATGCCGCCCCACTGATAGTCGATGCGTACACCGGCCAGTTGCGGGAACACCTTGAGGACCTTGGGCAGCATGTAGGCGCCAATGTCCTTGGGATCGCGCCCGGAGTAGTGGCAGGCACCGCCGAACAACAAGCGGCGGTCGGCGGTGAGGCGGTAGTAGTCCAGGCCGACTTTCTGGTCGCACATCGCCATGTTCTGTGGGATCAGCGTCTTGGCCAACTGCTCTGGCAGCGGTTCGCTGGCTACAACGTAGCTGCCCGCGGGCAGTACCTTGCCGCTCAGGCGTGGTTCGAGTTCGTCCAGGTGGGCGTTGCAACCCAGTACCAGACTGTTGGCCCGCACGCTGCCACGGGCGCAGTGCAGGGTTACCGTGCTGCCGTGCTCGATGCGCAGCACCGGGCTCTGCTCGAAGATCTGTACGCCCAGGCCTGCGGCTGCGCGGGCTTCGCCTTGCACCAGGTCGAGTGGGTGCAGGTGCCCTGAGCCCATGTCGATCAGGCCACCTGCGTACTGCTCGCTGGCGACCACTTCATGCATCCGCTCGGCACTGACCAGGCGCGTTTCGTGGCGGTAGCCGAGGCTGGCCAGCTCTTGCTGTTCATCGCTGAAGGCAGCGAACTGCGCCGGGGTGTTGGCCAGTTCGCAAAAGCCCCAGCGCAAATCGCACTGGATGTCGTATTGGGCGATGCGCTGGCGGACCAACTCGACCGAATCGATCCCGGCGTGCTTGAGGTAGCGCACGCCGTCCTGGCCGACGTAGCGGGCAAAGCCACTGACGTCATGGCCGATGCCGCGAATCAGCTGGCCGCCGTTGCGCCCGCTGGCGCCCCAGCCAATCCGCCGGGCCTCCAGGAGGATCACCGAAAGCCCGCGCTCGGCCAGCTCCAGGGCGGTGTTGACCCCGGTAAGACCACCCCCGACCACGCAGACATCGGCACTGAGCGCGCCTTCGAGTGCAGGGTAGGGCGTCGTCGCCCGCGCGCTGGCAGCGTAGTAGGAGGCAGTGTGTTGAGTATCAAGGGACATGGCGCGTACTCGGCTCAGCGATTGGATTTGATCTTGCTCCAGGAGCGGGTCATGACGCGCATGATCTTCGGGCTCGGGGTGCTGGAGACATACAGCTTGTCCAGCACCTCCTGGGGAGGATAGATCTCGGGGTTGTTGCCCAGCGAGGGGGCCATGTGGGCCTTGGCCTCAAGGTTGGCATTGGCATAGCCGACCGTGGCACTGACCTTGGCGATCACCTGCGGGTCGAGCAGGTAGTTGATGAAGGCCAGGGCCTGGTCGGGGTTGCTGGCATCCTTGGGAATTGCCAACAGGTCGAACCACAGGTTGCTGCCTTCCTTGGGAATGCTATAGGCGATTTTCACGCCGTTGTTGGCCTCCACCGCGCGGTTGGCGGCCTGGAACACATCGCCGGAGTAACCGAAGGCGACGCAGATATCGCCGTTGGCCAGGTCCGAGACATATTTGGAGGAGTGGAAGTAAGTGATGTAGGGGCGCAGCTTGAGCAACTGGGCCTCGGCCTTCTTGTAGTCGTCTTCCTTTTCGCTGCGTGGGTCCATGCCCAGGTAATTGAGCATTGCCGGGAACAGTTCGTCCGGCGAGTCCATGAACGCCACGCCGCACTTTTGCAGCTTTTTCAGGTTCTCAGGCTCGAACAGCACCGCCCAGGAGTCGATCTTGTCGATGCCCAGGGCTGCCTTGACCTTGTCGACGTTGTAGCCGATGCCGTTGGTGCCCCACAGGTAGGGCACCGCGTACTGGTTGCCGGGGTCGTTCTGCTCAAGCTGTTTGAGCAGTTTAGGGTCCAGGTACTTGAAGTTCGGCAGCTTGCTGCGGTCTAGCGGCAGGAACGCGCCAGCCTTGGCCTGGCGCGCCAGGAAATGGTTGGAGGGCACTACCACGTCGTAGCCGGTGCGTCCGGCCAGCAACTTGCCCTCCAGGGTTTCGTTGGAGTCGAACACGTCATAAACCACCTTGATCCCGCTGCTGGCCTGGAAGTCCGCCAGGGTGGTGTCACCGATATAGTCGGTCCAGTTGTATACGCTGACCGTTGGTTGGGCCTGGGCGGCCGCGCCGAACAGCAAGGCGAATGCTGCGGGAAGCAAAGAGTGCAAATGACGCATGTCGACACCTCATTGGTATTTTTCTTGGGTCTGTTGCGAGTGTTGCGGATCAGACGCTGAGCATCAGGAACTCACGCTCCCAGGAGCTGATCACGCGCTTGAAGTTCTCGTGTTCGGCACGCTTGACCGCCACATAGCCCTGGACGAACTGGCGGCCCAGGTAGGTCTGCAGAATTTCGCAGTCTTCCATGTGCTGCAGGGCGTCTTCGATGGTGATCGGCAGACGCAGGTTGCGCCGCTCGTAGGCACGGCCTTGGACCGCTGCGCTCGGCTCGATCTTCTCGACCATGCCCAGGTAGCCACACAGCAGGCTCGCCGCGATGGCCAGGTACGGGTTGGCATCGGCGCCCGGCAGGCGGTTCTCGACCCGCATCGCTTCGGGGCTCGAGGTCGGCACGCGCAAGCCGGCGGTGCGGTTTTCTTCGCCCCACTCGACGTTCACCGGCGCCGAGGTATCGGGTAGGAAGCGGCGGAACGAGTTGACGTTGGGGGCGAACATCGGCAGCACTTTGGGGATGTACTTCTGCAGGCCGCCAATGTGATGCAGGAACAGCTCGCTCATGCTGCCATCGTCGTTGGCGAAGATTGGCTTGCCAGTGGCAATGTCGACCACGCTTTGGTGCAGGTGCATGGCGCTGCCCGGCTCGTCGGTAATCGGCTTGGCCATGAAGGTCGCGGCGACGTTGTGCTTGAGCGCCGCCTCACGCATGGTGCGCTTGAACACGGTGATCTGGTCGGCGAGGTCGAGCGCGTCGCCGTGACGGAAGTTGATTTCCATCTGCGCCGGGCCGTCTTCATGGATCAGCGTGTCCAGGTCCAGCCCCTGGATTTCGCACCAGTCGTAGACGTCTTCGAACAGTGGGTCGAATTCGTTGGCGGCATCGATGGAGAACGACTGCCGACCGCTCTCGGCGCGCCCCGAACGGCCCAGTGGCACTTGCAGGGGCAAGTCCGGGTCTTCGCAGCGCTTGGTCAGGTAGAACTCCATCTCCGGCGCGACGATAGGCTGCCAGCCTTTGTCGGCGTACAGCTTGAGGACCTTTTTCAGCACGTTGCGCGGCGACAGTTCGATCGGGTTGCCTTGTTTGTCGAAGGTGTCGTGGATCACGATCGCGGTCGGCTCGATCGCCCACGGGATCTGGTACACCGCACTAGGGTCGGGGCGGCAGACCATGTCGATGTCGGCAGGGTCAAGCAGGTCGTAGTAGATGTCGTCGTCGACATAGTCGCCGGTGACGGTCTGCAGCAGCACGCTCTCTGGCAGGCGCATGCCGCGCTCATGGAGGAACTTGGCAGTCGGCGCGATCTTGCCGCGGGCGATGCCGGTCAGGTCGCTGATCACGCATTCGACTTCAGTGATGCGGTGTTCTTTCAGCCACGTGGACAGCTGATCGAAAGGGGCGTTCATACAGACCTCTTGGTTGGGTTTTGGTGGCACATCGTTTCAAGGAATCTTCCCAGCTGATGCGCTGAGGGCTATCTTGGTCGCAGCCCACAGGGTTGATCTATCCACTTCCTTCGGCAATGAATGCACCAAAAGAGTGCATATAGGACATCGCGTGACAACGCCCCATGCCTTGCAGGTCCAGGCTTTCAACACCAGCGACGTAACAGAACAGGTGCGCGCCACCCCGGGCTGGCAGCAGCAATACCGGCAAATGTCCCCCGGGCATTTCAACGGTCAGCTGCGCTGTTTGGGGCTCGATGGCGTGGAAGTCTACGAAGAACGCCTCAATACCCGGGTCGAGCAGTTCTTCCGCGCGCCCAGCGGGTCGCTGACGTTTTGCTTTGATCGCAGCGATAACAGCCTCTACGTGCTCAATGAAGAGAGCCGCAATATCTGGATCACCCCAGAGAACTACCAGGAAGTGGCGGTGGTGTTCGATCAAGGCTTCTTGCAACGCCATGGGCTGGATGTCAATCGCTTGGAAGGCTTGTTCATGGTGCCCTTGGACAGCGTGCAGAACGCGCTGTTCGGCGGCTGGCTCAGCGCCACCCTGACGCGCCTGGGCCAAGCCGATTCGCCGTTGGAGGGCAGGGCGCTGGCCGAGCAATTGCTGGAGGACTGCCTGTTCATCCTCGACAACGCCAGCCAACGGCTGCAGGGCGATGCCCTAGAGCGGCGTGGCGAGGCGCGGGCGGTGATGCGGCGGGTCAGTGACTGGGCGGCGGATTGCCCGGACGAGACGCTTAACCTGGTGGAGCTGGCCAACGTTGCCGGGGTCTCGGTGCGCCAGTTGCAGCAGACGTTCAAAGCCTTCACCAACCTGCCACCGGCTCATTGGTTGCGTTTGCGCAGGCTAAACGGAGCACGGCGAGACCTGCTGCGTGGGGGCGAGTTGACAGTGGCTGAAGTGGCGATGCGTTGGTCGTTCTGGCATCTGGGGCGGTTTTCCGACAGTTATCGGCAGTTGTTTGGCGAGTTGCCGAGTGAGACGCTGCGCCGGGCAAGGGGTTGAGGCCTGGGCCAGCGCAGACAATCCTGCATACCCCGGTAAATATTGGTATGGTGCCCGGCAGTTTCCCCGAGGTTCCGATGTTCTATCTGCCACTGACCAGCGACCAAGCCGAACGCCTCGCCAGCGAGGCCTGCGCCGGCGAATTTCTTCCCCAGGCCAGCCTGCCGGAAACGGCCAGCGTGCTGTTCATTCAGAACCTGCCGCGCCAGCAAGGAAAACCCTCGGTGGAGGCCCAAGAACGGCGCTTTGCCGAAATGCTGCGCATCGCCGATGAAGTGCATGCTGCCGCCCCCGAGCAGTTCCAGGCGCAAGTAGCCAAGCGTTTCGACGCCGAGGCGTTCGCCATGGGGCTGGGCATGCTCGGAGAAAACGGCATTGGCCTGCTGAGCCCTGAGACGCCAGTCGATCCTGCCGACTGGCGCGACAGTGAGGGCGGCTGGAACTTCCTGTTCGCCGATAGCTACCGCCAGTTGGTAACGCCGCTGCACCCTGTCAGCCTGCCGTCGCTGTCCAGCGACCTGCGTCTGAGCGACCAGCAGAATCGCCTGCTGCGCGAATTTCTCTCCGGTGTCGACGAATCGGTAGCCGTGCAAGGGTTCGCCGGCACTGGCAAGACGTTCCTGATCCATCAATTCGCGCGCTTGCTCGACCCCCAGCGCACCTTGTTGCTGGCCATGACCGAGGGCCAGTTGCGCGCCTTGCAGGCGCGGGTCAAGGACGCTTCGGCGTTCACTGCGCTGACGTTCGGCCAGTTGGCCGACGAAATCCTCAATCGCGACCTGACCAGCAATGGCTGGCGCCTGCGCGACGCCTACCGCAGCAAACTGTCCTGGCGCCCACAGGAGTCGCAGGTGGTGCAGTGGCTGGGTATCCCCGATATCGGCCCGCTGGCTGCTCGTGAGGTGGTTGCCTTGTGCATCAAGGCCGTGCGCAGCTTCTGCCGCAGCGCTGATGAGGTTATTGGCTTGCAGCATCTGCCATGGATGGGGCCGGGATTCTCGCCGCTGGATCAGGAGGTGTTGCTGGAGAAGGCGCGCCTGTACTGGCAACAACTGATCCGCCCTTCGGCGCGGGAGATCCAGCTACCGGTGCGCGACTACCATCGGGTCAAGCTGCTGTCGCTGACGCGCGAAGTCATCGATGTCCAATTCAGCCATGTCATCGTCGACGAAGCCCATGAGTTATCCGCGCCGATGCTTGCCGTGCTCGACCGCAGCCCCCAGGCGATCATCACCCTAGGGGATGACCTGCAGAACCTCAATGGCCTGAGCCCGCACCACGGCAGCTTCATTCGCCAGCGCTGCATCGATCACTCGTTGCGAGCGGGGCCGGCGATGGAGGGCGTGCTCAATCCGCTGATCCTGGCGCACCCATCGGCTATCCAGGCGGCGTTCACCGGCAGTGCCGAGCACTACACGCGGGTGAGTTTCTTCGATGCGGTGACGGTGCCCGAGCAACCTACGGCGTTGCTGGTTGACGATGAATGGGGGCTGTTTGGCTGGTTCCAGCGCCTTACCCATCAGGGCGTGCCGTTCGTGCTGCTCCAAGGCGCACGCAAGGAGTTCGAGCTGTTCGTCGAAGACTGTATCGAACTCTACCGCCATGGCACCCGACCACGGCACAACATGCTGTTTCGCTATGCCAGCTGGCAAGCGCTGGAGCAGGACAAGGGTGACGACAAGGCCTTCGCTGCGGTGGCCAACATGCTGCGCAAAGGCTATAGCCCGGAACACTTTGCCAAGGCCAAGAGCCGCTACCGCTGGGACAAGGCGCCCAAGCTGTTTCTAGGTCGGGTAAGGGATGTGAAGAACATGGAGTTCGCCCGGGTGATGGTGTCGCCTGAGCTGATGGTTGCGCCTGGCGCCGGCAACAACCGCAACGAGCGGGCGCGGATGTTGGCCGGATTGTATACCGCCTGTTCGCGGGCCAGGCATGAACTGATTGTGCCTGGGGGAATGCTCGATTGGGTCAAGGATCAGGTGCGCGATTGAACAGGTTGGGGCCGCAAAGCGGCCCCAACTGCCAACGCAAAACAATCAGTTGCGATCCAACCAAACCGTCTGCACGTTGCAGAACTCACGCACGCCAAAGTGCGACAGCTCGCGGCCAAACCCGCTTTTCTTGACGCCACCGAACGCCACCCGCGGATCGGACGCGCAATAGCCGTTGATGAACACGCCACCGGTATCCAGTGCAGCAGTCATCCGTTCTGCCAAGGCAACATCGGCGGTATAAATGGTCGCGGCCAAGCCAAACTCGCTGTCATTGGCCAGTTCCACCGCGTGGTCGGCATCGCGCGCTGCGATGATCGCCGCCACTGGGCCAAACAACTCTTGCTTGAACGCGGTCATTTCGCAGGTCACGCCAGCGAGCACGGTCGGCGGGTAGAGGTTGGCGACGCCCTCGGCTTTCTGGCCGCCGAGCAGCAGGGTTGCGCCTTCAGCCAAGGTCGCCTGTACCTGGCCGTGCAACTCGTCGCGCAGGTCATAACGGGCCATCGGGCCGATGTAGGTGTCGTCCTGCAGCGGGTTACCGACCTTCAGCTGGCGGGTCGCCTCGACGAATTTGCGGGTGAACTCATCAACGATGCTGTCTTCGACGATCAGGCGCTTGGCCGCGGCGCAGACCTGGCCGGTGTTCTGGTAACGGCCGATCACCGCGGCTTTGACGGCAGCATCGAGGTCGGCGTCGGCCAGCACGATGAACGGGTCTGAACCGCCCAGCTCCAGCACGCATTTCTTCAACGCAGCACCGGCCTGGGCGCCGATGGCCATGCCGGCGCGCACGCTGCCGGTCAGGGTCACGGCAGCAATGCGCGGGTCATTGATGGCGCGGGTGACGCCATCAGGGGTGACGTTGATGACCTCGAAGATGCCATCTGGCAGGCCGGCCTGCTTGATGATCTGCAGCAGCAGGTAGGCGCTGCCCATCACATTGGGTGCGTGCTTGAGTACGTAGGTGTTACCGGCCAGCAACGCAGGCACGGCGCCGCGCAGGACTTGCCAGATGGGGAAGTTCCACGGCATCACCGCCAGGATCGGGCCCAGTGGACGGTACTCGATACGCGCTTTTTCGATCTGAGTCGGCTCCGGGGCGAGCATGGCTGGGCCGTGTTCGGCATACCACTGGCACAGGCCAACGCACTTGCTCACTTCGCCACGGGCCTGGCTGATCGGCTTGCCGATTTCGCGGCTGATCATCACCGCCAGGGCTTCGTGGTTGGCTTGCAGGGCATCTGCCAGAGCGATCAGGTATTCGCTGCGCTGACCCAGCGACACCTTGCGCCACAGGTTGAAGCCAACCTTGGCACGTTGCAGCGCCGCGTCCAGTGCGGCGTCGGTGTCGAATGGGTAGTGGCCGATCTGCTCGCCGCTGTACGGGTCGACGGAGATGGCGTGGGTCAGGCTAGTGATCTGGCTCATGGCGAAGCGCCTCGTTGTTGTTGGTGAGTGACGCCCAGACTAGTGGTGTGCATCATTATTGAAAACTGAATAATAATGAGCGAAGCATTCACGTTTGGAGAAAGATAGTGGACTTGGTGCAACTGGAAATCTTCAAGGCCGTGGCCGAGCACGGCAGCATCAGCGCGGCCGCCCAGCAGATTCATCGGGTGCCGTCAAACCTGACCACCCGTATCAAGCAGCTTGAGGAAGACCTGGGCGTCGAGCTGTTCATCCGCGAAAAAAGCCGGCTGCGCCTGTCGCCGGCCGGTTGGAATTTTCTTGAATACACCCGGCGCATTCTGGACCTGGTGCATGAAGCCCGACTGACCGTGGCCGGTGAAGACCCGCAAGGCACATTCGCCCTGGGCTCGCTGGAAAGCACCGCTGCGGTTCGCATCCCGGCGCTGCTGGCGGCCTACAACCAGCGCTATCCCAAGGTCGATCTGGACCTTTCCACCGGACCTTCGGGCACCATGCTTGAGGGGGTGTTGTCTGGCCGACTGGTCGCGGCATTCGTCGACGGCCCGGTGTTGCACCCGACCTTGGAAGGCATGGCGGTGTTCGAGGAGGAGATGGTGGTTATCGCGCCGCTCAACCATGCACCGATCAGCCGGGCGCGCGAGGTCAATGGCGAGAGCATCTACGCCTTTCGCGCCAACTGCTCCTATCGCCATCACTTCGAGAACTGGTTCGTACAGGATCAGGCGGTGCCCGGCAAGATCCACGAGATGGAGTCCTACCACGGCATGCTTGCCTGCGTCAGCGCCGGTGCGGGCCTGGCACTGATGCCGCGTAGCATGCTCGACAGCATGCCAGGGGTGAGCACGGTGAGTGTGTGGCCGTTGTCGCAGGACTTTCGCTATCTCAAAACCTGGCTGGTGTGGCGCCGCGGGACGGTGTCGCGCAGCTTGAGCATGTTCATCAAGTTGCTGGAAGAGCGCCGCGCTGCCTGACCGATGGTCGCGCCATGGCGCAACGCCAGGCGCGGCGAAGCGTCGAACATAGGGTAAGCATCCCGTTGATGGAGGAGTGCACCATGCGCAACCATCATTACAGCCTGTGTGCGGCATTGCTGGTGGGCCTGGCTCTACCCTGGACGCTGGCCGCTGGCGCAGACCTCAACACGCCAATCGACACGCAAGCTGTGCAACTGCAGCCGCAGGAGCAGAACGGCATCCGCTATCTGCAAGGTGGCATCGGCCAGGACGAGGCCAACGCCTTGCGCCAAACCCAGGGCTACAACCTGCACATCACACTGTCGACCGGCCCCGAAGGCAAGTTCCAGACTGGAGCGGTGGTCGATATTCAAAGTGGCCAGGGCCAGCCGCTACTGAGCCTGCAGGACGTTGGCCCGATGATCTACGTGCAACTGCCACCGGGGCATTACCGGGTGATCGGCCAGGCTCAAGGGCAGACCGTGCAGCAGCAAGTGAGTATTGACGGCAAGGCGCCGGCGAAGGTCAATCTGAACTGGCGTTGAATGCCCATTCACAACCAGGAGTACAGATGTGCTCCTGGCGCTGGAGGGTAACCCGATGGGTGTGCAGGAGCAGTTGCAAGCGCTGCACGAAGACGGTTTTGTGCTTATCCCTGACGTGCTCGATGCACTGCAGATTGCCTTGATACGCTGCGCGATCGACGACCTGCAGCCACTGCACTGGGACTACCAAGGCCTGCTCGAACACTACAAGTGCGTCTTCAACCGCAGCCCGCTGTGGCTGAATTTTCTCGACCTACCGGCGCTTATCGGCCTGGCCGAAGCGGCCTTGGGCGACGATTGCCACATCATCGGCCAGACCGCTTGGCGCAGTCATCCTGGCTATCCAGGCCTGCCGTTGCATCTGGATCACCTGCCGATGCAATTGCCGCCGTGGCTTTACGCCCAGCACGATTTCAGCCTGCCCATGCAGATCATCACGGCGCAGCTGTATTTGTGCGATATCGACCTGGCCATCGGCCCAACCTGGGTAGTGCCAGGCAGTCATCGCGCGGGGCGAGCGCCAGAGCCGGGCGAGGACAGCTGGCAAGGGCAGGGCGCCCAGGCGCTGCTGTGTCGGGCCGGTACTGCCTTGGTGTTTCGCAGTGACCTCTGGCACCGCGGCGCGGCCAACAGCAGTGCTGGACAGGTGCGCGACATGCTCCAGGTGCACTATGGCCGGCGCATGGTGGCGCAGAAGTTTTCCCCGTACCTGAGCTGGCAGTTCAACCCTCAAGTGCTCGCCGCAGCCACTGCCCGGCAACGGCGGTTACTCGGTGAGCACGCCGAATCGGAATACGATTAGCCTATTAGCCAATAGTGGCAATCCACTTTCAACTTTCTGACTATCTAGTCGATAATCCGAAAAGTATTGCACCTTGTTACTTGGCTGGATGCCCAGGTAGACAAGCGAAAAATGAGGGGCTCAAGCCCCCGATGTCCGTAAAGACCATCAGGAGAGTCATTGATGAAAACCCGTCTCGCCACCACGCTGGCGGCCGCCGTCCTGGCGTTCGCTGGCGCCAATCTGGCCCACGCCGCACAAGTGTCCGGCGCCGTTGGCGCCACCGGCCAAGGTGACATGACCTACCGTATCGGCCTGTCCTGGGATTGGGACAAACAATGGCTGCAAAGCAGCACTGGCCACCTGACCGGCTACTGGGATGCCGCCTACACCTACTGGGAAGGCGGTGAGGCCAGCGGCGCCCATTCGCTGTCGTTCAGCCCAGTATTCGTCTACGAGTTCAGCGGCTTCACCTACACCCCCTACATCGAGGCGGGCATTGGCCTGGCAGCGTTCTCCAAGACCGACGTTGGCGACCAACGCCTGGGCTCTGCGGTCAACTTCGAAGACCGCATCGGCTTTGGCCTGAAGCTGCCGGGCGAGCAGAAGGTTGGCATCCGCGCGATGCACTACTCCAACGCCGGCATCAAGCAGCCTAACGACGGCATCGAGTCGTACTCGCTGTTCTACAGCAAAGGCTTCTGATGCCTGGCAGGCAGGCAGGGCGGTCATCGCCCTGCCTGAACGTTCGCCAGTGCCTTCAGTGCACTGCCTTGATCGCCAGCACGTTGCACAGGGGATGTTCCAGCACATGTGCGGTGGTACCGCCCAGGAAGGTCTGCATGGCGTCGTGCCGATGGCTGCCCATGACGATCACATCGACCCGGCTATGACTGATGTACTGGGCAATTGCCCTGATCGCCGGCCCCTCAAGGAAATGCCGCCGCTCCAGGGCGACTTCATGATGATCACCCAATCGATTGAACGCGGTCCGTTGCGCGACCCGCACACTGGCGTCGAAGCCAGGCATGGTCACTGTGCCTGCGCCAAAGTCGGCGATATGGGTTTTCGACGCATCGCACACATGCAGCAAATGCAGCTCGGCGTTGCATTGCAGGGCCAGCGCACGCGCGCTGTGGATGACCTGCTCGTCCAGGTGTTCACCGGCGCCGTGGCTATTGAGATCGACCGCTGCAGCGATTTGCCGGGGTAGCGGCAGGCGGATTTCGCTGACCAGATGCACGGCGACCGGGCTGTCCTTGAGCAGTTGCCAGTCCAAGGGGGTTACCAGTAGCCGCTTGAGCACCGGCTCGTGTTGCACATCCTTGATCAACAGATCGCAGCCCAGGCGTTCGACTTGTTCCAGCACACTGCCCAGGGGATCGCGGGTCAGCAGCAGCTCGGTGGAAACATCCAGACCGGTATTACGCAGCTGCTCGGCAACGTCCGCCAGCCACAGGCGATTGTGGGTCAACAGGCGTTCGCGCTCGCTGCCATCGCTCATCAAGCCAAAGGTGTCGACATCGTCGACGAAAACGTTGACATCCAGCAGGGCACCGCTGGATTCGGCCAGCGCCGCCGCCCGCTGCAAGGCGGGTGAGTAACGCATCTGCGGGCCGAGCATGACGAACATGCGCTTGAACTGGCTCATCGCACACCTCCTCGTGTGGCAGCCCCCCGTTCATGCCGTTGTTGGTTTGCGGGCCAAGTGGCGCGCCAATCCACTTTCAGTCTAGACGCTCTGCGCCGGCGGCACGTCGCTGGGGCGATCGATGTCGATCAATACCCCCGGGTCATCGACCGTCAGTGTGTGCACTGCGTGGCTGTTGGCCCGGACCACGCTACGCGCGCCGCTGTCGCCGGCAAGCTGGCTGAGCTCGGCCCAGAAGTCGCGGCCGAATATGACTGGATGGCCGGTCTTGCCTTGGTAGGCGGGGCGGCAGATTCGATCAGGAGCAGCGCTGGCGAGCAGGGTATCCAGGGTACTGGCGTGGATGAACGGCATGTCGGCGAGAAACACTGCCAGCGCCTGGCCCTCGGAAACGGCGCTGATACGCTGGACGCTGGCGGCGATGCTATGACCTAGACCCAGCTGGCTGCTGGCGCACTGAACGATACGGACCTTGCTCGGCAGGTCGAGCGGCACCGGATCGTCCTCGCGCAGGGCCAGCCAGACTTCCTCGAACACCGCGCAAGGCAGTAACAGGCTCGATTGCAACAAGGTGAGGCCATTGCTCAAGCGCTGTTGACGCTTGTCGGCGCCAAAGCGTTGGCTGCGGCCGGCGGCGAGTACCAGGGCGATTGGCTTGCAAACCATGGGCGGTGTCCTTATCGAGGGCAAGGTTCGCCTGCGCTGGATCGGTGCTGGCGGCAGGTGCATGTTAACAGCCCGCCTGGGGACACGGCTGCCCCTCAGCTCTGCCTGGCAAGGCTGAGGCTAACGCAGCGCTTGGCCAACACCTGCGTGGGATCGACGAAGTGCACCTTGACTCCCTCGACCAGCTGATCGCCCGCGCGCTGGATCAGCGGCAGCTCCGTGCATCCAAGAATCAGTACTCGCGCGCCCTCGCGGACCAACTGGACCGCCGCCGCCCGCAGATCGTCGACACAACGCCCCTGGGTAAATCCCGCCTTGACCCCATGCTCAGCGTAAATCGCGCGCATCAGCTGGGCCTGAGCCGTCTCGTCCGGCGTTTTCAAGGTGAGCCCCAAGCGTTCGGCCACCTGGTGATAGACCCTGCTGTGCACCGTACCCGAAGTCGCCAGCAGGCCGATGGGCAGTTGGTCGCCATACGCCTCGCGGATCGACTTCAGGGTCTCTTCGAGCATATGGACGATGGGAACCGCCAAGTGCTCCTGGATCCGTTCGACATAGGCATGGGCGGTGTTGCACGGAATGGCGATCGCCTGGGCCCCCTCGCGCTCCAGGCGCTTGCAGGTGGCGTACAGGGCCACGGTTGGATCGCTTTGGCCGTGCAGGAGATTGGCAGTGCGATCAGGAATCTGCGGGTTTTGCTCTACCACCAGCTTGATATGTTCCTGATCGCGCCCGGCGGGGGTCTGGCTGACCAGCTTGGCCATGAAGTCCACCGTCGCCGCTGGCCCCACACCGCCGACGATGCCGAGCTTGAACGGCGCAGGGCGTGGCCCGAGCGCAGCGCTGATGGCGAAGTCGGCATATACCTGGTTGGCGTCGAGCAGCGCCACGCCTCGGCGCTGCAGGTCATTGGCCAGCAGCGACAGTTCAGTCATGCCCGGCAGCATCAGTTGAGCGCCTTGGGCCTGTAGTTCACCGCAGATCTGCTGCAGTTGCTCCAGTACCCTCCCATCCAGGTAGCCGCGCTTGATGCCCTGGGGGCCGTAGACGATCTCCATCAACCGCGCCTGACTGCTCGCACTGGGGTAAACCAGCGGGTATTGCCCGGCAAAATGCCGTTCGAAGCTGCCGCAGGCGCGTACATAGTCCGAAGCCAGCACGCCCAGCCGCGCCCCTGGCGCAACGCGGCTGGCCACCTGCCTGGCAACGGCGTCGAACAGGTCGAGAATCGGCGTTTGCAGCTCCGCCTGCAATTCTTCCAGGACACTCTGGCTAGCGAAACACGGCACCAGCACGGCATCGGCGCCGCGCTCGGTGAAGCGCTGGCAAGCCTGGTAGACATACAACTTGCGCGATGTCAGGCGCGCCTGTGCGTCGAGCGGCAGCTCCAGGTCCTTGAAGGGGTGTTGCTCGAACAACAAGTGGTAGCGCCCCTGATCGGCCAGCACTGGCTGGCTTTTGAGCAGCTTGGAGAACAGGTCGGCACCGGCCAGGGCGCCGAGGCCACCGATGATACCGAGCGTGCGCGAAGCTTCATGGGAAGGAGTGGGGTTCATGATCTTGCTCAGGCGTTGTGGGCAGCGAAGGTAGGTTGTTCAGCAGGCGCTTGTTGCTCGCCACGACGCGCCTCCAGGTTGGCGATCACTGCCGTGGCGATACTGTTGCCGACCACATTGGTCGCCGTGCGGGCCATGTCGAGGAACTGATCGATCGCCAGGATCAGCAGCAGCCCGGCTTCGGGCAGGTTGAACATCGGCAAGGTAGCGGCGACCACCACCACCGAAGCGCGAGCAACGCCGGCCATGCCTTTGCTGGTGATCATCAGGGTCAGCAAAATCAGCAACTGCTGGGTGAAGCTCAAATCGATGTTGTAGGCCTGGGCGATGAACAGGATGGCGAACGCCTGGTACATCATCGAGCCGTCCAAGTTGAACGAGTAACCCAGCGGCAAGACGAAACTGGAAACCCGCTTGGGCGCGCCAAATTTTTCCAGCGCATCGATGGTCTTGGGGTAGGCCGACTCACTGCTGGCGGTCGAGAAGGCCAGCAGGACCGGCTCGCGAATCAACTTGCCCAGGGTGAACACCGGACGGCCGAGGAACAGATAGCCCACCGCGAACAGCAGCGCCCACAGCAGCAGGATGCCCAGGTAGAACTGGCCGATCAGCTTGCCGTAGTCGAGCAGCAAGCCGATGCCCTGGGTGGTGACCGCTGCCGCGAGCGCGGCAAACACGCCCAGTGGTGCGCACAGCATCACGTAGTCGGTGATGCGGAACATGACCTTGGCCAATTCATCGACCAGGTTGCCGATCGCGCTGTGCCCCTGGCGTTTGGCATAGGCCAGGGCCAGGCCGAAGAACAACGAGAACACCACGATCTGCAAAATCTCGTTGTTGGCCATCGCTTCGGCGATGCTGCGCGGGAACACATGGCCGATGAACGCCTTGAGGCTGAAGTCGCCGGCGTTGACCGCCGCCTGGCTGCCCACCGCCTGGCTGACGCTCAAGTCCAGGTGGGCGCCGGGCTGGAACCAGTTGACCAGCAACATGCCCAGCGCCAACGAGGCGAACGAGGCGCAGACGAACCAGGTCATCGCCCGCAGGCCGATGCGCCCGACCGAGCCGGAGCTGCCCAGGCTGGCGATGCCGCCGACCAGGGTGGCGAATACCAGCGGGGCGATGATCATCTTGATCATGCGCAGGAAAATGTCGGTCACCAGGCTGAAGTAACCGGCGATGCGTTGGCTGGCTTCGACACTCTCGGCGTAATGGTGACAGCACCAGCCGACCAGGATGCCCAGGACGATCGCCACGGCGATGTAACGGGGAAGTTTTTTAGGGTTCATCGCGACCTCTCTTGTTGTTGGCAGTCACCACGGCTGGGTGACGCGAACAGATTAAGAGGGCAACCAGAGGGAGCTGATGAGATCGCGCCATAGTTTGATGCGAAAAGCGCATAGTTTTCGATTAGAGCCAATACACGCCGATCAGGCCGCTAACATTGAGGTTGTTCGGCTTAGTTCGCATCTTGCGTTCATATACCGCTACCCGCCTGTATCGCGAGACGCTGGCCAGTCGACTTAACATTCCAGAATCTCTCCTTGCTTAGGCGCCCCATGCAAACCAAATGGATCGACGATCTGCTCGCTGTTGCGCAAACCAAGAACTTCTCCCGCGCCGCAGAAATCCGTTGCATCACGCAGTCGGCCCTATCGAGGCGAATTCGCTCGTTGGAAGAGTGGGTCGGCGTCGAATTGGTCGACCGCGGCACCTACCCGGTGCAGCTGACCCAGGCTGGGCAGACGTTCTGCGAGGAGGGCGGCGAAGCGTTGGCCACCTTCATGCAGTTGCGCTCGGTACTGCGCCGGGGCGAGCGCATGCCGGGGCGTTCGATCCAGGTGGTCGCCGGGCACACCTTGTCGATGACCTTCGTGCCACAGTGGTTCGCCGCCTTCCAGCGCCGTAACGGATACTTCAACGCGCGGGTGTTGGCCGACAACGTGCAAGAGGCGGTGATTGCCCTGGCGGAAGGCAACTGCGACCTGATGATCGGCTACAGCCACCCGCAAGTGCCGATCTTCCTCGACCCGGACAAGTTCGTCGGCCTGCGCCTGGGCAGCGACCGCTTCATTCCAGTGTCAGCGCCCGACGAGCATGGCCAGCCGCTGTTCTCCCTGCCCGGCACGAGCGCGCAACCGATTCCTTACCTGGGCTACACCGCGACCTCGTTTCTTGGCCGGGTGGTCGACGTGATCCTGCGCGCGGCGCCCCAGCCCTTGGCGCTGGAGCGCTTTCATGAAGCGGACATGGCCATGCACCTGTCGCGGATGGCCCGCGAGGGCTATGGCATCTGCTGGCTGCCGGAATCGGCCGCGCAGGATGAACTGGCCGCCGGCCGCCTGGTGCACGCGGGCGGCGCACAGTGGTGCGCAGATCTGGAGATTTGGTCGTTCAAGGCAACTGGCAACAGCAACCCGACCATGATCGAGTTGTGGCGCTCGCTGGAGAAGGATGTGCCGTGATCGGACCTGACCGAGCCGCATAGCGTCGGGTATGATGCGCCCCTCATCACTCCAAGAGGCCTGCCCCATGTCCCTGAGCGCTGCACAGATTGGCGAATTCCGCGCCTTTGCCGAACAGTTGGCCGATGCCGCCGCTGCGGCGATCCAGCCGTATTTCCGAGCCAGCCTGGACGTCGAGGACAAAGGCGGACGCCTGTACGACCCCGTGACCGTGGCCGACAAAGCGGCAGAAGACGCCATGCGTGCGTTGATCCAGGCGCGCTATCCCGAGCACGGCATTCTTGGCGAAGAGCAGGGCGTGGCAGTAGGCAGCAGCCCCTTGACCTGGGTCCTGGACCCGATCGACGGCACCCGCGCGTTCATTACCGGCCTGCCGCTGTGGGGCACGCTGATAGCCTTGAACGACGGTGAGCGCCCGCGCGTGGGGGTGATGAACCAGCCGTTTACCGGCGAGCGCTTCGTCGGTACCCCTGAAGGCGCTTGGCTGGGCAACGCTGCACTGAAGACCCGCGCCTGTAGCGACCTGGCCTCGGCGACCTTGATGTGCACCACGCCGGACATGTTTGATACCCCGGCGCGCAAGGCGGCCTTCGAAGCGGTGGCTGGCCAGGCGCGCTTGATGCGCTATGGCGGTGATTGCTACGCCTACTGCATGCTCGCCTCGGGTTTTGTCGATGTGATCGTCGAGGCCAGCCTGCAGCCGTATGACGTGCAGGCACTGATGCCGATCATCGAAGGGGCGGGTGGGGTGATTACCGCCTGGGACGGTAGCTCGGCGCAGAACGGCGGGTGTGTGGTGGCCTGTGGTGATCCGGTGTTGCATGCCCAGGTGCTGGAGATGTTGCGCCACGCGATGTGATGCGTGGCCTTCACTGCACTTTTTCAACTTTCCGCGCTCTATGTCTGGTCAGGCTGAGCCGATCCCCGGCCCCGTCGTTGATCTCAGACCCCGGTGCCAATGGTTGTCCCAGTCTCCCGACATTGCTCGCGCCTGCTGCTGGCAGGCGCCCTGATCGCCCTGTGCGCGTGCACCCAGCAACAGGGGCGCGACATCGTCAGCCAGTTCGGTGACGGCAAGCCCAGCGAGTTGTTCCAGACCAGCGTCGACCGCATGGCCACGCTGTCGATGCGCGACAATCTGCAGAGTTTGTACCTGCTGATGAACAAGCTCTACCTGCGCAATCCCAGCCAGTGGAAACAGTCCGGCTACCTCGATGCCGCTACCGCCGAGCGGCAGATTCGAGTGGCGATCGAGCAGCGCCAGCCCTTGGCGCAGTTGGGCGAACGGCGTGACCTGGCGGCCTTGAGCTATGCCTTGAGCCCCGAGTTCCGGGGCGATCGGGTGGGTGCCTTCATCTACGCCATTGGCAGCATGATCATCACTGCCCACGGCGGGCGCACCGAGTTCTACATGACCGATGCGATTGACCCGCTGTTCGTCAACAACGCCGCCCGCAACATCGAAAAAGCTACCTGGATGCTCAGCCAACGCCAGGATGCCAATGGCGTGTTGCTGCTGTTTTCCAATGAGATTTCCGAGGAGGGCAGTAACCTGAGTTTTGCCGTGGAGTTCGGCAAGATCGTCGCGCGCCTGGATCTGCTGGCACAGATGCTCGACGAGCGCTATCGGCGGATCGGCCTGAATTATGCGCAGAGCTTGTTGCTGATGAATTTCTTGCCGGTTCAGTGAGAGCTCAAAGGCCCTCGAATCGCTATCAAAGCAGTCCACGAATCGCCTGCTGATAGCGCTGCCCAGCCAAACGCATGCTGTTGTTATGGCTCGCCCCCGGCACCAGCAACAAGCTCTTGGGCTCCTGCGCCGCTTCATACAACTGCTCACTAAAGCGCGGCGGGACAAATCGGTCATCTTGCCCATGCACCAACAACACCGGCATGCCGACATCCTTGATCTTGTCGATCGAGTCGAACTTCTGCGACAGCAACCAACGCACCGGCAGCGCGGTGTCAGCCACTGCGGCGGCGACATCGCCCAGGGAGGTGAAGGTCGACTCCAGGATCAAACCACGAGCGGCAGCGGGGGCGCCGTCGCTCTGCGCCTGGCGCGCCAGTTCTGCGGCCAGCTCAACGGCCACCGCGCCGCCCAGCGAGTGGCCGAAGATCAGCCGCTTGTCGCGGTCTGGCTGCAGTTGCGCGAAGCGCTCCCAAGCGATGCGCGCATCCTCGTAGACGGTCGCCTCCGACGGCAGATCGCCCCGGCTCTGGCCGAAGCCGCGGTAATCCACGGCTAACACCGAATAGCCCATGGCATGCAGTTGTTCGATACGAAACAGCTGCCCGGTGAGGTTCCAGCGCACTCCGTGCAGGTAGAGGATGGCGGGGGCATCGGCGCGCCGCGCCGGCCACCACCAAGCGTGCAGGCTTTGATTGTCGGCAAAGCTGCGCGGGCGCAATTGGAGTTCCTGGACACCTGCCGGCAGGCCGTGGAACCAGCTAGCGTTACCGGGTTCGATGCGAAACACCAGTTCGCGCTCTTTGTGTTGCAGCACGGCGCAGCCGGTCGGTAGGCCGACCAACAGCAGGGCCACGCACAGCCAGCTGAGCCAGCGGCGTTTGAGATGATCGAGCAGGGGAGTTGGCATGAGGGGCGTTTTATCAGAAGCCGTAGTGGGTTTGTCGGGGAAATTGCCCAGTGGCGTATTCGGATGATTTCAGGTTGTGTCAGTCCGCGCCTCAGAGGCAACTAACCCGCTTGTTGCTCCCCAGGCTGCTGGTACTGCCCCAACAACCAATCGCGCAAGCGCCGGCAACTGGAGTCATGCTCCTTCTCTTCGTTGAACGCCAGGTAGTGGAAGGTATCCTTGAGCACCAGCTCATGCGGCACCGGCCGCACCAACAGGCCGCGCTCGACCAGGGTTGCAACCAGATGATGCCAGCCCAGCGCCACCCCTTGATGATTCTGCGCAAGCTGCACCAGCAGGTTGTAGTCGTTGGCGTTGAAGTAGTGCGGCGCCTGGCTGGCGCGGCGCTTGAGGTCGATATTGTGAAAGGCCAGCCAAACGTCCCAGTCGACATGCTCGGCCACTTGCGAGCGGCCGTAGGGGCTGAGGTTGAGCAGTGCGGCATCGCGGATGTTGTCCAGCGTGCACAGCTCAGGGTGTTGTTCCAGGTACTGCGGTGAGCAGATCGGGTAGACCACATCATGGTTGAGCGCCAGGCAGCGGTAGCCGTCGTGGATCTTGCCCAGCTTGGTGATGAAGATATCCGGACGCACCCCAGGCTCCATCGACAGGAAGTTCTGGGTGGTGATCAGGTTGATGTCGATGTCTGGATGTTGTTCGAAGAACAGTGGCAGGCGCGGTGCAAGCCAGAGGTTGGCGAACGCCGGCGAGCAGCACAGGGTCACCACGTGCTTGGTGGTGGTGTTGCTGCGAATGCGCTCGGCCGCCTGGGAAATATTGACGAACGATAACTGCACCGCATCGAAGAAGATCGAACCGGCCACGGTCAGCTCAACGGCGCGGCCTACCCGGTTGAACAGCTGCGCGCCAAGGTGCGCTTCCAGCTCGCGAATCTGCCGGCTCACGGCGGCCTGGGTCACGCACAACGCTTCGGCGGCACGAGTGAAGTTCTGATACTTGGCGGCCGCGACGAACACCTTCACGGCGCGTAGCGACGGCATCTTGATCAGGGTCTGATCGGGCTCGGTGTGTTTGACCATGAGGGCAGATCAGATCCTTGCTGTCAGCGGGGCGGGCTGACCACTGTAGCGATTAAGCAGTGAGGTGGTAAACCACGATCGCCACCCTGGCCATATTGATAACCCCAGGTAATGGTTTGCGCCCTACAAATGTCGTTGGACCCGCTATTCGCCGAGGCCTAACGTTAACTCAACGGCGCGGCATTGAAGCGATCGATGTCGATAATTTTACAGCAGGAATTTCTGCGTGCCGGGTTGACTCCACGTTCCGATTTGAACGACTGCCAAGCGTCCTCGTACTGACATTCAACGCCTGCACGGCGTGCCAGTGCGAAGTGTGAATTTGGTTATAAAGATAATAAAAGAGGGTCGTATGAAGCAGGCCGATGAAATTCTCTCGGTGAACAACATCTTCAAGGTGTTTGGTCCCAACCCGGACCTGGCCATGCAGATGTTGCGCAAAGGCGCCGACAAGCATGAGATCTTCAGCAAGACCGGCCATGTGGTCGGCGTGTTCGATGCAAGCTTTGCCGTCAAGCGTGGCGAGATCTTCGTCATCATGGGCCTCTCCGGCTCCGTTAAGTCGACCATGGTGCGGCTGTTCAACCGCCTGATCGAGCCTACCTCTGGCCGCATTCACCTCAACGGCCGGGAAATCACCGGGCTATCCGACAAGGAACTGCTCGATGTGCGCCGCAAGGAAATGGGCATGGTGTTCCAGTCCTTTGCCTTGATGCCCCACATGAGCGTGCTGCAAAACACCGCCTTTGGCCTGGAAATCGCCGGGGTCGCCGAGCAGGAGCGCACTCGCCGTGCTCGCGAAGCGCTCAGCCAGGTCGGCTTGGCCGGGCACGAGCACAGTTACCCGCACCAGCTGTCCGGCGGCATGCAGCAACGCGTTGGCCTGGCCCGGGCACTGGCCAACGATCCGACCATCTTGCTCATGGACGAGGCCTTCTCCGCCCTCGACCCGCTGATCCGCAGTGAAATGCAAGGCGAGCTGATCCGCCTGCAGGCCGAGCAACAACGCACCATCATCTTCATTTCCCACGACATCGAAGAAGCCATCCGCATCGGCCATCGCATCGCGATCATGGAAGGCGGCAAAGTCGTGCAGATCGGCACCCCGCAAGAGCTGATCAACCAGCCCGCCAACGACTACGTGCGCACCTTCTTCAAGGGCTTTGACAGCTCGCGCGTGCTCAAAGCCGGCGATGTCGCCGAGTTCGACCCAGAGCTGGTCTGCCGGGTCAACGGCAAGGCGCCACGCTTCAGGGCCGGGGTGCCGTTCGGCTACCTGGTAGACGAGTGCGGGCAACTGCTGGGTGTGGTCGATACCGCTGCCGACGGCGCCGCGGCCACGGATCGCTACAGCCTGCACGAACGGCAACCGGTATACACCGACACGCCGCTGCACGAGGTGCTGGATATCGCCGCCACGCTGCCGTACCCGGTGCCGGTCCTCGACCGCGAGGGAGCGCTCAAGGGCACCTTGTCGAAGAACCAGCTGCTGCAGACCCTGAGCCGCCACTAAGCGTCAGCGACCCTTGCCGAGGTAAGCCCTAATGTCCGAATTCAGTCTGCTCGACCCGTTCCAGTCGGCCACCATACCGCTGGGTGACTGGGTGCAAGCCACCCTTAACTTCCTGGTGCACAACTTTCGCGATGTGTTCCGCGCCATTCGCTGGCCGATCGACCAAGTGCTCAATGGCATCGAGATGATCTTGCAGAGCATCCCGCCGAGCATCGGCATCCTGCTTTCGTCCCTGCTGGGTTGGCAGCTGGCGGGCAAGCGCATGGCCCTGTTGTGTTTTGTGACCTTGACCCTGCTTGGCCTGATCGGCGTGTGGTCGGCGTCGATGACCACCCTGGCGCTGGTGTTGACCTCGGTGTTCTTCTGCGCCGTGATCGGCATTCCGCTGGGCATCTTCTGTGCGCGCAGCAATCGCCTGGAGCAGGTGGTGCGGCCGGTGCTCGATGCGATGCAGACGCTGCCGGCGTTCGTCTACCTGGTGCCGGTGGTGATGCTGTTTGGCATCGGCAACGTGCCTGGGGTGTTGGTCACCATCGTATTTGCCTTGCCGCCCTTGGTACGCCTGACCAACCTGGGGATTCGCCAGGTGCCGGAAGACAAGATCGAAGCCGCCCGTGCCTTTGGCTGCACGCCCCGGCAGATGCTGACCCGGGTACAACTGCCGCTGGCCACCTCGACCATCATGGCCGGCCTCAACCAGACCCTGATGCTGTCGCTGTCGATGGTGGTGATCGCCTCGATGATTTCGGTCGGCGGTTTGGGGCAGATGGTCCTGCGCGGCATTGGCCGGCTGGACATGGGCCTGGCCACGGTCGGAGGCATGGGCCTGGTGTTGCTGGCGATCTTCCTCGACCGCCTGACCCAGGCCATGGGCGCCCGCAGCAGTGCCGACCCGAGCCTGCGCTGGTACCACACAGGGCCAGTGGGCCTGGTCCTGCGCCTGTTTGGTGCAGGACACGCAGAGCGGCGCAAGACCGCCTGAGACAAACACATTCGAACTGCCGCACGTGAACATAACAAGCAGAAAAAGGTACGCGACGATGTACGAATCGAAGTTCTCCCGCAGCATCCTGCAATGCGCCTGCGCGCTGTCTCTGGTCGCCACCGCCCTGTGCGCCAATGCCTCGGCCGAGCGGCCGGGCGAGGGGGTCAAGGTGACGCCGATCTTCCCCTCGATCGCCGAAGAGCGCTTCCGTGGCGAAGTCGCCATGCAAGGCCTGCGCGAGCTGGGCTACAAGGTCCAGGAGCCGAAAGAAACCGAGTACGGGGTGATGATGGTCGCCCTGGCCAACGGCGATGCCGATTTCACCGTGCACCTGTGGGACAAGCTGCACGACAAGTTCTACCAGCAGGCCGGTGGCGATCAGGTGATGGTCAAGGCCGGCGACATCATGCCCGGCGTGCTCCAGGGTTACCTGATCGACAAGAAAACCGCCCAAGCGCACAACATCAAGTACATCACCGACCTGAACAAGCCCGAAATCGCCAAGCTGTTCGACACTGACGGCGACGGCAAGGCCAACCTGACTGGCTGCAACCCAGGCTGGGGCTGCGAGCTGGTGATCTCCCACCACATCAAAGCCTATGACCTGGACAAAACCGTACATGTCGACCAGGGCTCCTACTTCGCCCTGATGGCCGACACCATCACCCGCTACAAGGAAGGCAAACCGATCCTCTATTTCACCTGGGTGCCGCAGTGGATCTCCACGGTGTTGGTGGAAGACAAGGACGTGGTCTGGCTGGAAGTCCCGAAAACCGATCTGCCCGATGGCAACAACGCGGTCGACACCATGTACCAAGGCAAGAACCTCGGTTTTGCCGTGGACAAGGTTGAAGCGGTGCTCAACAAAGACTTCGCCGAGGAAAATCCGGCGGCTGCCAAGTTCCTCTCGCAGATGCAGCTCACTACCGCTGACGAGAGTGCGCAGAACTTGAAGATGCAGCAGGGCGAGAAGAAACCCGCCGACATCGAGCGTCACGCCAAGGAGTGGGTCGCAGCCCATCGCCAGCAGTTCGACCAATGGCTGTCGGCCGCCCGCGGCGCCGCCAGCCAGGCGAGCAAGTAACGGTCGTTTCCATCCGCCCCGGTAATGCCGGGGCACAGGCTGGCGGTGGAGTTGAGCCATGAGTCATTTCGAAAGCGTATTGAAGAACAGCAACCTGGCCCACCTCGATCCGGCTGGCCGCACGGCCTTGGCCCTGCCATGTCGGCGGGTGGCGTTTGTCTTGCGTAAGCACTTTTCCATGATGGCCTTCACAGCGGCCATGGACACCTTGGTCACCGCCAACCTGATGAGCTCCACGCCGCTGTTCCAGATCCTGGTGGTGGGCGAGGGCGCCCAGGTCATGAGCGACCTGGGAATTGCCCTGCCAGTCAATACTGCCCTGGCCGATCTCGAAGGGCAGGGTCTGGATGTACTGCTGGTGTGTGGTGGTTTTCGGGTTCGCTTGGAAAGCAGCTCCCTGCTGCGCGGCAAACTGCGCCAGGCCGATCTGCATGGGGCGCTGTTGGGCGGTTTGTGGAACGGGGCGTACTTTCTGGCCGAGGCTGGCCTGCTCAACGACCACGACTGCGCGTTTCACCCCGATGGTCGGGCGATGCTCAACGAGCTGTTCCCGCAGGTGCGGGTCAGCCGCCAGGCGCATGTGCTGGATCGGCGGCGCATGAGCTGCGCGGGGGCCAGCAGTGCGCTGGACATGATGCTTGGCTTGCTCGAACACAGTGGCGGTGAAGGCTTGCGCCGGGCGGTGGAGCAAATGCTGGCTTGCGACCGTTCGCGGGTGTTGAGTGATATGCCGGCTGCTGCGCCGGATATCGACCCAACGCTTCCGCGTGGCGTGCGATTGGCGCTGGAGTTGATGCATGCCAACATCGAAGACCCTATCGGCATCGATGAGATTGCGCAGCATGCAGGGCTGTCACGGCGCCACCTGGAGCGGTTGTTCCGCCGCCATGTGCAGGCAACGCCGCCCCGGTATTATCTGGAGCTGCGCCTGACCCATGCGCGGCAGCTGTTGCAGCATACGAGCAAGTCGCTGACTGAAGTGGCGGTGGCCAGCGGCTTTGTCAGTTTTCCGCATTTTTACCGGCGCTTCCGTGAGTTGTTCGCCATTGCGCCGAGGCAGTTTCGCGCCCGCAGCCAGGGCTGGGCGGGTCGGCCAGAGGGCGCTGTGCACTGATAGATGGGTATGCTCGGCTGGCCTCTTCGCGGGCAAGCCCGCTCCCACAGGGATCCATGTTGCAGTGGGTTTTTTGCTGTGCCAGCACAGCCCCTTGGGGCTGCGGGCCGCGAAGAGGCCAGGACACCCCGCAAAGTCAGATATGCACACAGCGACATCTATCTACAGGCCCGCACTCGTGGGAGCGGGCTTGCCCCGCGAAAAGGCCGGTACTGCTGCAGCGCAATAGCGTTCGATAATCGGACAGTCACATGCCCTATGCTGTCCGCTATCCGCCCGCCCTTCGCCTAGGTCGCATTGCCTAACCCCCGCCATATTGCTTAGTGTGTGAGCAAGCCACCGGTTGTCACTTGCCCGCTGTCACCTGCAACCGGCCCTATAGAATGACCGTGAACGACCGCGACCACGGGCCATGTGCCTGTAGGAAGCGGCGACCAGAACAATAACGAGCCGAGTGCCTTGCCTATGGAAAGCCGCCTGTTGAGCGAGCGCAGCAGCGTGTTCCATCATGCTGATCCTTATGCTGTATCCGATTATGTCAATCGACATGTCGGCCAGCACTGCATCGGCCTGTCGCGCTCCACCCATCCCCAGGCCAGTCTGAGCCATCGCAAATTCGCCGAGCTGGACCTGTGCCGGATCAGCTATGGCGGCAGTGTGCGGGTTACCTCACCGGCGCTGGAAACCATCTACCACCTGCAGGTGCTGCTCAACGGCAACTGCCTGTGGCGCGGGCCGCAGCGCGAGCATCACCTGGTGCCGGGCGAGCTGCTGCTGATCAACCCGGATGATCCCGTTGACCTGACGTACTCGCAAGACTGTGAGAAATTCATTCTCAAGGTGCCGACGCGGTTGCTCGATTCGATTTGCGATGAGCAGCGTTGGTATCGGCCCAGTGGTGGGGTACGGTTCTTGCGCAACCATTATCGGTTGGAAGAGCTCGATGGCTTCGTCAATTTGCTGGCGATGGTGTGTCATGAGGCTGAGGTCAGTGACTCGTTACCGCGGGTGCAGGGGCACTACAGCCAGATCGTGGCGAGCAAATTATTGACTTTGATGAGTACCAACATCCGCCGTGAGAGCCTTGGGGCGCCGGGGGCTAGCCTGGAGCGGATCTTGGATTACATCGAGCGTAACCTGAAGCTTGAGTTGCCGGCTGAGGCGTTGGCGGAGCAGGCTTGCATGAGTTTGCGGTCGTTCTATGTGTTGTTTGATCGGCATTTGGGGACTACCCCTAAGCAGTATGTGCGCCAGCGTAAGTTGGAGCGGGTGCATGAGTGTTTGAGTGATTCGAGTTGCTCGGTGCGCAGTGTGACTGAGTTGGCGATGGATTATGGGTTTATGCATTTGGGGCGGTTTTCGGAGAGTTATCGGCAGCGGTTTGGGGAGTTGCCGTCTGAGACGTTGCGGCGGCGGTAGTTTTGGTTTTTGAGCATATCCATTTTTGTGGTCGACGCTGATTCACCTTTCCGCCCTTACGGCGGCTTACTTTTCTCTTGGGAAAAGTAAGCAAAACCGCTCGCTCCTACATACGGCCCTGCGCTGCGCTTCGGGTCCCTTCGCGCCGGCGCCTTCCGGACCCGCGCGGCCTACGATTTGCTGCGCAAATCTACATCTCGCGCCTTCGGCTGCGCCGAAGGGTGCTGGCGCACCTGGCCCTCCAGGCACCTCTGCTCAGCCTCCTGAAGTCGCGAATCTGCGGCGCCTGAACTTGCGCGTACGAAGATCAAGAGCAGTGAATCGCTACGCTCTCGCCAAAGCCAAAGCCAAAGCCAAAGCCAAAGCCAAGGTCTGAATTTTTCTTTTGTGTTGTTTGTTCCGGCCTCTTCGCGGCGGTTCGGCGCCCCGACAAGCCCGCGAAGAGGCCGGAATATCCACCAAACCTGCCACAGATACCGCTCCGCACTTACGGCTGGCGGTACCCGTGGGAGCGGGCTTGCCCCGCGATGACGTTCGACAATCCACCCCATTTGTCACTATCGCCAGATAACGCCAGCCCAGGCGCCGCCACTAACTTCGCGCCTTCAGGAACCCGAAGCGCAGCGTAGGGCCGGATGGTGGAGCGCAGAATTTTTTGGTTACTTTTTTTTCGCCTGAAACAAAGTAACCCGCCGTAAGGGCGGAAGGTGCCAGTGGCATCGCCACATCCAATGGATAAGCTCGCAGCCCAAGAGTCCAAGAGCGTGCAAGACCATTACCCCAAACGTCTAACTAAAGACGATGCTTTTAAATATCTACTGCGAAAGTGAGAATTATTCCGCCACCTACTTTGGTCGTATTGAGTTGCACGCTTAGTTACAGGGTTGAGCGATTTCTTGATCCAGATCATTACAGTCAGCAATTATTTTAGCTAATCAGCCCGTTGATCGATAAAACTTATCAAATGATCGAACGGGTCAATTGGCTCACTTGTTGTAGGGTCATTACAATGGCGGGCGCGTGCTGATTTGACGCATGGGGCGGGTAGAAAATTAGCCGGCCTCTTCGCGGAAAAGCCCGGCCTACTGGGGTTTTAGCGTCAATGAACGCTACGCGACCTTTGTGGGAGCAAGCCGGCCCGCGAAAAGTAAACCGCCGATTTCGACAACTAACGCCGCGTCGGCCTAACACTCCGTCCACGGACTTTTTCACACTTCATAACAGAGTGGCCCACGCCACCGCGCCTACTTGCCTGTGATTAACCCGGGCCTGCATGAGGAGAAATTCATGGCACTTGGCAGACGACAGTTCTTCAAACTTTGTACCGCCGGTGCGGCGGCAGCCACCACTGTTTCGCTCGGCTTCGGCCCGGCAGTGGCCAATGCCAGCCAATCTCGCCAGTACAAACTGCTGCGCGCCAAGGAAACCCGCAACAACTGCACCTATTGCTCGGTCGGTTGCGGCATCCTGATGTACAGCCTGGGCGATGGCGCGAAAAACGCCAAGGCGCGGATCTTCCACATCGAAGGCGACCCCGATCATCCCGTAAGCCGCGGCTCGCTATGCCCAAAAGGCGCTGGCCTGGTCGACTACATCCATAGCGAGCAACGCCTGCTGTACCCCGAGTACCGCGCCCCAGGCTCGGACAAATGGCAGCGGATCAGCTGGGACTATGCCATCGACCGCATCGCCCGGCTGATGAAGGATGACCGCGACGCCAACTTCATCGAGAAGAACGCCAAGGGCGTCACGGTCAACCGTTGGCTGTCGACCGGCATGCTCTGCTCTTCGGCAGCCAGCAGCGAAACCGGCTCGCTCGACCAGCGCTTCACCCGTGCCCTGGGCATCCTCGGCACCGATAGCCAGGCGCGGGTGTGTCACGCGCCGACCGTTTCCGCCCTGGCGCCGACCTTCGGCCGTGGCGCGATGACCAACAACTGGGTCGACATCAAGAACGCCAACGTGGTGCTGATCATGGGTGGCAATCCGGCCGAGGCGCACCCGGTGGGCTTCAAGTGGGTGATCGAGGCGAAGATTCGCAACGGCGCCAAGGTCATCGTCGTCGACCCACGGTTCAACCGCAGCGCCTCGGTGGCGGACATCTACTCGCCCGTACGCGCCGGCTCCGACATCACCTTCCTGATGGGCATGGTCAACTACCTGCTGACCCACGACCGCATCCAGCACGAATACGTGCGCGCCTACACCAACGCCTCGTTGATCGTGCGCAGCGACTACAGCTTCGATGATGGCCTGTTCAGCGGCTACGACGCCAAGAGCAAACGCTACGACCGCAGCTCCTGGGCCTATGAATTGGACGAGCACGGCCACGCCCGCCGCGACCTGAGCCTGAGCCACCCGCGCTGCGTGTTCAACCTGCTCAAGCAACACGTCAGCCGCTACACCCCAGAAGTGGTCAGCCAGATCTGCGGCACGCCCATGGACGACTTCCTGGAAATCTGCGAGATCATGGCCAGCACCAGCGCGCCGGACAAGACCGCGACCTTCCTCTATGCCCTGGGCTGGACCCACCACACCACCGGCGCACAGATGATCCGCGGTTCGGGGATGATCCAGTTGCTGCTGGGCAACATCGGCATGGCCGGCGGCGGCGTCAACGCCCTGCGCGGGCACTCCAACATCCAGGGCTACACCGACCTGGGCCTGCTCTCGCAGCGCCTGCCGGGCTACATGAACCTGCCGTCCGATGAGCAGACCACGCTTGCCACCTACCTCAAGCAGACCACGCCCAGTGCCCAGCTGCCCGACCAGGTCAACTACTACCAGCACACGCCCAAGTTCTTCATCAGCCTGATGAAGAGCCTGTACGGCGACAAAGCTACCCGCGACAACGACTGGGGCTTTGACTGGCTGCCCAAGTGGGACGACAGCTATGACGTGCTGAACTTCTCCAACCGCATGTACGAGGGCAAGGTCAACGGCTACATTGCCCAAGGCTTCAACCCGATTGCCGCTTTCCCGGACAAGAACAAGGCTGCCCAGGCGCTGGCCAAGCTCAAGTTCCTGGTGATCATCGATCCGCTGGCCACCGAGACTTCGAGCTTCTGGCAGAACCACGGCGAGTCCAACGATGTCGATCCTGGGCAGATCCAGACCGAAGTGTTCCGCCTGCCATCGAGTTGCTTTGCCGAGGAGAATGGCTCGATCGTCAACTCCGGGCGCTGGCTGCAATGGCACTGGGCAGGCGCCGCGCCACCCGGCGAGGCCTGGCATGATGGCAAGATCCTCGGCCACCTGTTCATGAAGCTGCGCGAGCTGTACCGCACTGAAGGCGGCGCGTGCCCCGAGCAGGTGCTGAACATGGCCTGGGACTACAAGAATCCCTACGACCCTGACCCGGAAGAAGTGGCCAAGGAGTCCAATGGCTACGCCCTGGCCGACCTGCGCGACGACAAGGGCAACCTGATCTTGCGCAAGGGCCAGTTACTGGACAACTTCGGCCAGCTGCGCGACGACGGCAGCACCATGTGCTTCAACTGGGTCTTTGCCGGCTCCTGGACCGAGGCTGGCAACCAGATGGCCCGGCGCGACAATGCCGACAGCGGTTTGGGCTGCACCCCGGGCTGGGCGTGGGCCTGGCCGCAGAACCGGCGGATTCTCTACAACCGTGCCTCGGCCGACCCGCAGGGCAAGCCGTGGGATGCCAAGCGCAAGGTCATCGGTTGGGACGGCAGTCGCTGGAGCGGCATCGACGTGCCCGACTTCCCGGTCAACATCGCCCCGGGCACCCAGACCAACCCGTTCATCATGCTCCCCGAGGGCGTGGGCCGGCTGTTCTCGGTCGGCGCCATGAACGATGGGCCGTTCCCGGAACACTACGAGCCGACCGAAAGCCCGCTGGCGCAAAACCCGCTGCACCCCAATGTCAGCAAGAGCCCCACGGCGCGGCTGTACGACAGTGACCGGGCGCGCATGGGCGACCGTAAAGAATTCCCTTACGTGGCGACCACCTACTCGATCACCGAGCTGTTCCGTCACTGGACCAAGCACTCCAAGCTCAACGCGATCATCCAGCCCGAGCAGTTCATCGAGATCGGTGAACTGCTGGCCAAGGAAAAGGGCATCGTCCAAGGCGACCTGGTGCGGGTCACTACCAAGCGGGGCTATATCAAGGCCAAGGCGGTAGTGACCAAGCGGATCCGCCGCCTGCAAATCGACGGGCAGCCGGTCGACACCATCGGCATCCCGTGCCACTGGGGCTATGAAGGCGCGACCCGCAAGGGCTTCCTGGCCAATACCCTGACCCCTGGCATCGGTGATTCCAACACCAACACCCCGGAATACAAGGCGTTCCTGGTGAACGTGGAAAAGGCCTGACGGAGCGACTGACATGCCCCTGCAATCCCAAGACATCATCCGCCGTTCGGCGACCCACGCGTTCACCCCGGCGCCGCGCGCGCGCGATCACCAGGCCGAAGTGGCCAAGCTGATCGATGTGAGCATCTGCATCGGCTGCAAGGCCTGCCAGGTCGCGTGCAATGAATGGAACGACCTGCGCGATGAAGTCGGCCATAACGTCGGTGTCTACGACAACCCGGCCGACCTCACCGCCGATACCTGGACCTTGATGCGCTTTGATGAGCACGAGAACGAGGCGGGCAAACTCGAGTGGCTGATCCGCAAGGATGGCTGCATGCACTGCGCCGACCCTGGCTGCCTGAAAGCCTGCCCACAACCGGGCGCGATCATCCAGTACGCCAATGGCATCGTCGATTTCCAGTCCGAGCACTGTATTGGCTGCGGTTACTGCGTGGCCGGTTGCCCGTTCGATGTGCCGCGCATCAGCAAGAAGGACAACAAGGCCTACAAATGCACGCTGTGCGTCGACCGGGTGACGGTCGGCCAGGAGCCCGCCTGCGTCAAGACCTGCCCGACCGGTGCGATCAACTTCGGCAGCAAGGCCGACATGCTGGTGCAGGCCGAGGAGCGCGTTACCGAGCTGCACGGCCGCGGCTTTGCCGGCGCGGGTATCTATGACCCGCAAGCGGTGGGCGGCACCCATGTGTTCTATGTGTTGCAACACGCCGACAAGCCGCAGCTGTACCACAAACTCAACCCAGATCCGCGCATCAGCGGCGCCATCGAAGGCTGGAAGGGCTGGCTCAAACCAGTGGCTGCGGCAGCGTTCTTCGCCACCCTCGCCGGTACGGTGTTCCACTACATCGGCGTTGGCCCTAACGAAGTCGAAGAAGATGAGAAGGAGAGCGCATGATGAACAAGGACAAACTGATCCTGCGGACCCGCTTCATCGACCGCGCCAGCCACTGGTTCATGGTCATCTGCTTCTTCATGGTGGCGCTGTCGGGGCTGTCGTGGTTCTTCCCGTCGCTGAACTGGCTCAACGGCGTGTTCGGCACGCCACAGCTGGCGCGCATCCTCCACCCGTTCCTGGGGGTGGTAGTGTTCGTGGTGTTGATGTTCCTGTTCGTGCGCTTTGTGAAGTACAACCTGCCCGAGCGCCAGGACGCGATCTGGTTTCGTAACGTCAAGACGGTGCTGGCGGGCGATCACAGCAAGCCCTTGCAGATCGGTAAATACAACGCCGGGCAGAAGATTCTGTTCTGGGGAATCATGGGCCTGATCAGCCTGTTGATGCTCAGTGGCGTGGTGATCTGGCGGCCGTGGTTTGCCGACTATTTCAGCATCCCGTTGATTCGCATCGCGCTGTTCACCCATGCCGTGGCCGGGATCTCGCTGATCTTGCTGATTATTGGCCACGCCTACCTGGCGTTCTGGGTCAAGGGTTCGATCCGCGGCATGGTTACCGGTTACGTGTCGCGTAGCTGGGCCAAATCGCACCACGACCGCTGGTACCAGCAGATTTCCAAGAGTGACAAGAAATGAGCAGCATCAAGTTAACCCCCGTGGAGCAGGCCAGCGGCGGCGTGGGCGAGATCAGCGCCTTGTTGCTGCCGCAGCTGCGCAACCACTACGGCCAGCGTGCGGCGCGTTTGCGCCAGTTGGCCGAGGGCCATGACCAGGCTGCGTACCTGGCATTCGCCGCGCGCATTGCCCAGGCCCAGCAAGCGCTGTTGGACAGCCTGCCAGTGCCCGACGAAGAGCTGCAGACCCTGGCAGGGCGGGTAGGCGAGGGCGCGCCACTGGATGTGCGTAGCCTGCCGCGTTCGGCCTATTGGCAGGCGCTGCTCAAGCAGTTGCTGGAGCACCTCACGGCCGATGCCAGCGCGCCCGTGGCTGCCGCATTGCGGAGCATTGCCAGCATGACTGCCGAGCAGCGTGAAACCTGCGCAGAGCATTTGCTGCACGGTCGCTACGACCAGGTTGGCAGTGGCCAGGCGGTGTTCTTCTGGGCGGCGCTGATGCTCTACTTCAGCCAGCTTGCTGCGGCCTTGCCGGCCAGCGCCCAGGCGGCTGTCGGCGAGCAGCGCCAGTATTGCCCGGTGTGCAGCAGTGCGCCGCTGGCCAGCGTGATCCTCACCGGCAAGCGGGCCGGCCTGCGTTACCTGCAGTGTGGATTGTGCGAAAGCCGCTGGCATATGGTGCGGGCCAAGTGCAGCAACTGTGAAAGTACGGGCAAGCTCGACTACTGGTCGCTGGATCGCCAGGACAGCGCGGTGAAGGCCGAGAGCTGTGGCGACTGCGAAAGTTACCTGAAGGTGTTTTATTACGAGCATGATCAGGGGCTGGAGCCGGTCGCCGATGACCTTGCATCCTTGCTCCTGGATGCTGAGCTTGAGCGCGAAGGGTATGCCCGCAGCAGTATCAATCCGTTTTTGTTCCCGGGTTGAAGGGTTGACCGATTCATCGCTATCGCGGGCAAGCCCCTACAGGGTTTGAGGTATTCGGGTAGAGGCGGGCTTGCGCCGCGGTGGCGAGGGTGCGGCATAATGCTGACTTTTCGGCCGATCAGTCTGATCGCCACGGAGGGCATGCTGCATGCTGGCTTCGCTGTTCGCTGTTCTGGCTCCGGTGTTCATCGTCGCAGGCATCGGCTATGCCTGGGCCCGCAGCGGTATCGACTACCCGACCGAATTCATCGCCCGCATCGTCATGACCGTCGGTACCCCAGCCTTGGTATTGTCGACCCTCAGCCGGACCAAACTGGACCAGAGCGCCTTCACCAGCATGGCCCTGGCCTGTGTGCTGTGCATGGCAGGCATGGCCCTGGCGGGCGTCATTGTCAGCCGTCTGTGCGGGCGGGACTGGCGGGTGCTGCTACCGGCGTTCATGTATCCCAACACCGGCAACATGGGCTTGCCGGTCAGCTTGTATGCGTTTGGCGAGCACGGCCTGGCGCTGGCGGTGGCGTTCTTCCTGACCTTGTCGATCTTCCAGTTCACCCTGGGTATTGTGCTTTCCGGCAACGCCAGCTCGGTCAAGGCGATGCTGCGCAACCCGATCGTGATCAGCCTGGCCGGGGCGATGCCGATCATCTTCTTCAACCTGGAGCTGCCGCGCTGGCTGGCCAATACCGCAGATCTGCTGGGGGGCATGACCATCCCGCTGATGCTGCTGACCTTGGGGGTGTCGCTGGCCAGCATTCGCCTGCATCACGTCGGCAGCGGCATGCTGCTCGGCGGCCTGCGCATCGTGCTGGGTGGGGCAGTGGGCTGGGGCGTGGGCGCGCTGCTGGGGCTTGAGCACATGGAAAAGGCGGTGCTGATGGTGCAGTCCTCGATGCCGGTGGCGGTATTCAACTACCTGCTGGCGGTGCGCGCCAACCGCTCGCCGGAGCAGGTGGCGAACCTGGTGATGTGTTCGACGGTGTTGTCGTTTGTCTGGTTGCCGGTGGTGCTGGCCTGGTGGCTCTGAGGGAGGGCGTTGCCCTGTGCTCAAAAAACTCTTCGCTCCACCATCAGTCCCGCCGTGGCGGGATCCCCTCGCGCCGGCGCGAAGGGACCCGTAGCGCAGCGCAGGGCCGTATGTAGGAGCGAGCGGTTTTGCTTACTTTTCCCAAGAGAAAAGTAAGCCGCCGTAAAGGCGGAAGGGGCCAGTAGCGCCGCCACCTCAAACGGATAAGTTCGCAAGCGGCCCTGGGCATCACTTGGCAATCAATCGCTCATGCACCCAGCCGTTGTTGGTCAGCACCATCGCGCGGGTTTCCTTCAAGGGTGCCTGGGCACTGGCAACCACTTTGTCCAACCCAGAGAGGTTGGCCTTGACGCCATCATTGGCCGTCCACGGCGGCAGGTCGGTGATCGTGTAGGCGTAGGTCACTCGCGAGATTTTCTGCCCCATCATCTCGCCCGGTTCAGTGTACTGATCGATCCCGGTCACTTGCGCCTTGCCAAAACACAGCCCCCCGACGGTCTTGCCATTCATCAGCTTCTGGCCATCGGCCTTGTAGTACTTGCGACCTTCGTCAGTCAGGTCATAGGCGTAGTAGATGTCGGTACGCGCTGGCTGCCAGAGGCGCTCGGGGACTTCAGTGCGAGAGATCTCTTTCTCGCTGACCACACCCACCTGGGCCAGGGCATGCAGGGCCTTGTTGGTGCCGTTGACGTCGAAGTCCTTGGTTTTGGTCGGGAACGAGCTGACCACGAAACAATGCGGGTACTGGGTGTCGAGGTAGGCTTGGGCGGCTTGCCGGAAGTTGGCTTCGGTGGCGTCCTTGGTGTCCGAGCAACCGGCCAGGGTGGCCAATAGCGCCAGCGGTACGAGCGTCCTGTACATGGTCGTGCGTCCTTGAATAGCGGAGTGCGAAAAGATGCCGGAATGACCGGTGGGTCGGGATTAAAACCCACGCGCTAGAGGGGCGCAATCGTGGCAAGACGGCATCGGGACGCATTTGGCAAAGCGTTGCTGCGCGCAGTGCAGGGTAGTTTTGTGGCTAACCCTAGCCTCATTCATACCCACACCCGCAGTTCACTCGGCACCCGTGCGCTGCAGCGCTTGAATCAGCGCCCCAAGGCACTGCTCAGGATCAGGCTCAGGACGCCCGCCAGCTCAGGGCGAACAAGGTCTGGGCAGGGACTTGGAAGTGAATCTGTCCGCCTGTGCAATCGACCGCTGCCGGGCGGCTACGGCTGTCGGGGCCGAACAGACTCAGTGAAGGACAGGCGCGACCGGCACCTTGCAGGGTCACGTGTTGCTGACGCTCAGCCTTGTTCACGCCGAGCACGCTGCGCTGGCGGTCGCGGGCCATGGCCAGGGCATCCACCTCGAAGGCGCTGTTGTCCATCCGTTGCACCTGATCGAGCCAGTGCGCCTGGATGAACTGCTGGGCAAGGCCGACGGGTTTCAATTCGAAGCGGTCTGGGCCGGGCAGGCGAATCATGCCCTTCATGTGGTCGGGATCATCTGCCGCCTGGAACCAGTTGAGCATGTCGAGCAGGCCATCCTGAGCCGAATTGATCGCCACCGAGGCCCACCATAACGAAGCGAAGTGGGTTTCCTGTTCGTAGGGGCTGACACTGGGGCCTGGGGAAATGTTGGTCTGGTCGAGCAGCAGTGCCTTGCGTGGCCGGCCCTGGGCGTTGATACCGACCACTTCAGCGGCGCGCCGCACGCTGTCGCGGTAGACGCGGGTGGCCAGCAGGTCGCGCACCATCCATTCGTGCCAGGCCAGGGCGTCGATCTGCGGCTCGGACTCCTTGAGCATGCGCCGCGCCCAGTCGATCCCACGGTGCTGCTCACCGCGTGCGGTGAACGGGCCGTTGACGAAGCGCGAGCTGGCTGGCATGGCGATCCGCACCCCGGCCTCGCGCGCACCCGGGTAGGCGCGCACGTGTCGGTCCATGGCGTCGAAGTAGCGCTTGTAGGTGGCGTAGTCGGGGTAGTTGTAGTTGGGCTCGTCGGCAAACGACAGGTAGTGGGTGCCCTTGCCGCCCAAGGCTACGGTGGCCGCCAGCCAAGCGTCCAGGCCGGCCAGGCTCTGGCTGTTGGCTTGCAGGTCGTTACGGCGCTGGCTGGCGACCATCAGGGTGATGTTCAGGTTGATGCCGGCTTGCTCCAGGTAGAAGCGTCTGAAGGCATCTTCGTAGTGCGGGCGGTTGGCGAGGATGTCGACTGCGGTATAGAAACCGCCAGCGCGTGGCTTGAGCGTCTCCAGGGCGCCCCGGCTGGCCGGCGGTGGTAACAGGTAGGGCAGGGCCAGGCCCAGGCGCGGGGTGGGGCCGAGCATGTCCTTGTGCAGCTGCAGTTCGGCACGCCCTGGATCCTGGCGCAGTGGCTGCAAATGTTGCGCACGTTGGGCGAACAGGTTGGCCGTGCCGTCCAGCCAGAACGCTGCCTTGCCGCTGCCGTGAAGGCGCAAGCGCCAGACCTGTTCGGTGGCGCTGACTGGCAAGGCGGTCTGGTCGTAGCGTGGATAGTCCTTGTAGGCCTTGAGCTTGAGGGTGACCTGGGTGCGGTCGCCCAGGCGCTCGGCCTGCAGGCTGTTGACCCCGCCGAAGTACTTGCCTGCCAGCACCGCCCGCTCACCGGCAGCGACTTTGAAGTACAGCTCGACGCCATTGGGCGTTTCGGCGCTGAAGTGCACCTTGGTCGGGGAGAACAGCGCTACGGTGTTGTCATCGTGCTCGATGCGATAGCTGCGAAAACTGTAGCCAGGTACCTCCAGGCGGTAGGCGGCGGCGCTGGCCGGCAACGCCCAGACCTGCTGGCCACGGCCTTCGCTAGCGGCAATGAAGCGTTCGCCACGCAAGCGCCCCTGGCCATCGAGCAGGTACAGCCGCTCTTCGTTGGCGTTGGTCTGCCAGGCCGGCACCCAGCTGACCCGCACGCTATCGTCGCGTGCCGGCTGCAGGTACAGGCTGCCATCGCGAATATCGCCCCAACGCATGGGGGCCGCCTGGGCCAGGGTGCTGAATGCGCAGATCAAAACCGCCAGCCTTCGTTTCATACGAGCCCTTGCCTGGATGGGTTACCCATTAGTGAAATGGCCTTGGGCCATTATCTGCTGCACAACAATAGCCGGGTTAACCTTCAATGGTGTAACGCCGGTGTTGCATGCGATAAACGGTAGGCGCTTTACGCCAGCGCTGAAGGGCTGCTTTTATATTTAATTGTTGGATTTGATTTCAGTTTTTTACGCCGCGTTTTTTTGACGCGTTAAAGCGTCAAATTAACTTGGCATGAGCGGTCCTTGCTCTTTATTAGCGTGATGCTAACGTGACATCGTCTAACGAAATTTACGTGATCAACCGCGATGCCAAAAGCCTGGCGCCGGTTTTTTTCAAGGCTTCGTTAGACCTGATCCAGAAGGGGTAATCAAGGAAAGGGCTTGGCTATGAGCGCGCAAGGGCGTTTCCATTCGCTGGACAGCTTCCGCGGCCTGTTTGCCCTGTCGGTGGTCGGCTATCACCTGCGGGTCAGTGGCAGTTTTACCGAGCTGGCGTTCTTTCGCCATGCCGAAGTGTTCGTGGCATTCTTCTTTGTGCTGAGTGGATTTGTCCTGGCGCACGCTTACGGCAATAGCGCGCAGTTCAACTTTCGCCGGTTCTTTATTTCGCGCACCTTCCGCTTGTTGCCCCTGCACCTGTTCATGCTGGCGGTATTCATTGTTTTGGAAGGCGGTCGTTATATTGCTTTTCAACAGGGCATGGAGTTCAACAATGCGCCGTTTACCGAGCGCTATGCGCCTGCTGAAATTCTGCCCAATGCACTGTTGCTGCAGTCCTGGACCCATTGGACCAACCCCTTGTCGTTCAACTACCCGTCCTGGAGCATCAGCATCGAGTACTACACCTACATGATCTTCGCCTTGCTCTTGAGCATTGCCGCTGGCCTGCGCCAATGGGTGTGGGCGGCATTGGTGGTGGCAGCACTGGGGCTGATGCATGTGGGTAATGGCTTGTTCACTATCGAGGCATTGCGCGGCTTGGCTTACTTTTTCACCGGCTGCCTGATCTACACCCTGTACCTCAAGCTTGCCCACTTCGAACGCCCCGGCTTCTGGCTGATGTCGCTGCTGGAGGTGATTGCCGTGGCGGCCGCCTTGCTGTTCGTGGTCAGCGACTTTGAAGCCAAGGCCTTGGTCGCCAGCCCGCTGTTCGGCAGCATCATCCTGATCTACGCCTTTGACGGTGGCGCAGTATCACGCGTGTTGACCGGGCGCTGGTTTGCCTTGTTCGGCAAGTTGTCCTACTCCATTTACCTCACCCACGCGGCGATCCTGTTTTGCGTGGTGTCGGCGTTCATGCTGATCAAGAAGCTGATCGGCATCGATATCGCGCCGATGATCGACGGCACGCGTTACCTGGATACCGGCAGTGCACTGGCGAACAACCTGGTGGCGTTGCTGGTAGTGGCGATGGTGGTGCTGGTGTCGATGTTCACTTACCGCTACGTGGAAATGACCGGCCAGAACCTTGGCCGCGCACTTGCCAACAGACCCGCGAATAAAAGCCCGGTGCTGGAGTCGTAAACCGGCTACGTCGCGCTACCGCCTCCCGAGGCTGACTGAAAGGATGTGGCCATGACCTCCGTTGCCCTGGCTCCGGCTGACAAGCTGGACAGTATTCAAATGCTGCGCGCCATCGCCGCGCTGGCGGTGGTGTTCTTCCACCTGCCGCTGTTTCGCAATGGCGATTGGGGCGTAGATATCTTCTTTGTCATCAGTGGCTTCATCATGGCCATGGTCACCACCAAGTCAGGCAGCCATTTCTTTACCAAGCGCCTGATTCGGGTGGTGCCGTTGTATTGGTTGGGCACGATCGGGGTGTTTTGCGTGGCGTTGGTATTGCCCAGCCTGCTGGACAATACCCGAGCGGACTTGACCGGCCTGGTCAAGTCGTTGCTGTTCATTCCCTACCAGAAGGGCGAGTTCGTGCAGCCGCTGCTGTACCTGGGCTGGACGCTGAACTTCGAGATGTTCTTCTACGCCGTATTCGCCCTGTCCATGGCGATCAGTCATCGTTATCGGTTGTTGATCTGTTCGGGCTTGCTGCTGGGGCTGGTCATGCTCGGTCAATGGCTGACCTTCGAGAGCCTGTTGGCCAGGTTCTATACCCAGCAGATTCTGCTCGAGTTTGTCCTGGGCATCGGCTGCTATGCGCTATATGCACGCACCGCGAGCTGGCGCGCAGCGCCGGGCGGCTCGGCTGGGCGCGCCGCGCTGGTATTGATTGGCTTGCTCGCCCTGGCCTACATGCCGTTGTCGGCCAGCCTGGGCGAGGACGTCGGGCGTGGAGTGGGGCGCGGGATACCGGCTGCGCTCATCGTCATCAGTCTGGTGCTGGGCTTGTCGCGAACCAGCTTGCCCAAGCTGCTGGTGCTGATCGGGGACGCCAGTTACTCGCTCTACCTGTTTCACCCGTACATACTGAAGGTGTTCAACAAGGTGTTCCACGTGTTCGATGCGCCGGGCGTGCTGGCTTATGTGATGGTGCCGGTGAGCATTGGCCTGTGTTGCGTGGTGGCAATCGCGGTCTATCGGCTGGTCGAGTTGCCACTGACCGGCTGGTTGCGCGTGCGCCTGATCGACCGCCGCACAGAGCGTGGCGCTACGCCTGTAGCGCCAGCGGGCAATACTCAATCGTGAGCGGGATGCCCCTGTTCTGCGTGCTCGCGGGTATCGATGCTGACCACCACCGACATTCCCGGGCGCAGCCGCTGTGCCTCGGGCTGATCGGCGTCGACCGTGATCCGGACCGGGATCCGCTGGGCGATCTTGACGAAGTTGCCGGTGGCATTGTCAGCCTGCAACAGGGCGAACTCTGAGCCGGAGGCTGGCGAGATCTGCTGCACGTGGCCGTAGAGTTTCAGGTGGTCCAGGGCATCCACGGTAAAGCTCACCGGTTGGCCGATGCGCACCTTGGCCATCTGCGTTTCCTTCATGTTGGCGATCACCCAGCGCGCGTCGGGCACCAGCGCCATCAACTGCGCCCCGGAATTGACATAGGCCCCCAGACGCGTGCCGATCTGCCCCAGCTGGCCATCACGCGGCGCGGTTACCCGGGTGTTGTCCAGATCGATGCGCGCCAGTTCCACGGCGGCCTTGGCGTTCTCTACCGAAGCCTCTAGCGCTGCGCGGTTGACGATCACGGTTTGCAGGTCCTGGCGGGCGATCTCCAGGGCGGCCTTGGCTTGCGCCAGGCTCGCTTGGGCAGCGGCGTGACTGGCGCGGCTGACGTCCAGCTCGCGGCGCGACACCGACCCGTCGCTGACCAGCGCCTGGTTACGGCGCAAGTCGGCCTGGCTCTTGTCGGCCTGCGCTGCGGCATCGGCGATCGCCGCCTGGCGTTGGGCGATGGTGGCCTGGGCGCTGTTGCGCTGTTGCAGGTTATTGGCCAACGCCGCTTGCTGTTGTTGCAGTTGGGCAATCGATTGGGCCAGGCGCTGTTTGTAGATGCGGTCGTCCAGGCGCACCAGCAGGTCGCCGGCCTTGACGAATTGGAAGTCATGCACTGGCACTTCGACGACGTAGCCGGCCAGTTGCGGGCCGATGATCGTCACCTGGCCGCGCACCAACGCGTTCTCGGTGCTTTCGATGGCGCTGCTGAAGGGTGGCAGGCGCCAGGCGTAGAGCACCAGCAGGATGCCGGCCAGGGCCACGCCGGCAAAGGTCATCGAGGACAGCACGCGCACCCGCCGCGAACGTGCGGGGCTGCTCGGTTCGTTGGGCGGGGTGAGGCCTTCCGGGGTTTCGGCGATGGCGGTGGT
>Ga0247819_10000027_pt1 | contig 99845 bp, 95 predicted proteins | sample 13C_Xylose_Day6_FD_193428 | JGI IMG/M metagenome (GOLD analysis project Ga0247819, IMG submission 193428) | Soil microbial communities from agricultural site in Penn Yan, New York, United States - 13C_Xylose_Day6 | ecosystem: Environmental > Terrestrial > Soil > Agricultural land | place: USA... | reverse complement strand
GCAGTTTCAGCACCGGTAACCAGGTGCAGCGTGAACGTTACGACCACCCGCAGCTCAACCAGCAGTTGTTCCAGCTGCTGGGCAATTTTGGCGCGCACAGCCGCAGCTATGCCCGTGCGGGCCTGGCTCCATCAGTGGGCGTCAGCGTCGCGCGGTAACCGCTGTCAGGGCACAAAAACAACAAGATCAGCAAAGGGAGAAGCACACCATGGGGATTCGATTACGCCAGTCTGGCGCGGTGATGTCCGGGGTAGGGTTGGCGGGGCTGTTGCAATTGTGCGCGCTCGAGGGCGCGCAGGCCGTCGAGTTCAAGGTGCTGGACAATCAGGTCACCGGCTCGCTCGACACCACCTTGTCCTATGGTCGCTTGTGGCGGGTCCAGGGGCGGGACAAGAGCAACGATGACATCAACACCAACGACGGTAATCGCAACTTCGATACCGGCCTGGCGTCCGAGGTCTACAAGATCACTTCGGAGCTGGAGGCCAACTACCAGAACTACGGGGTGTTCATGCGCGGTAACGCGTTCTACGACACCCAGTTGATGGACAAGCGCAACGATTACTACGACAACAACAACCCGTCGCAACCGAGCCAGAACTTCCCCAACGACGACCGTTTCACCGACCAGACCCGCGACATCGCTGGCCACCACATCGAGATGCTCGACGCCTATGTCTATGGCAGTTGGGACGTGGCGCAGATGCCGCTGACCGCGCGCCTGGGGCGCCAGGTGTTCAACTGGGGCGAGGGTATGTTCTATCGCGGTGGGATCAACACTACCAACCCGGTGGATGCGGCCAGGTTTCGCTTGCCGGGCGCTGAGGTGAAGGAAGTGCTGATGCCGGTGGAGGCTGTCAGCTTCAACATCGGCCTGACCGACAACCTGACACTGGAGAGTTTCTACCAGACCAACTGGAAGGAAACCCGCATCGACCCGGTTGGCACTTTCTACTCCCAGACCGACCTGTTCGCCGACGGCGGCAACACCGCCTACAACAACTTCAGCGGCACTGCCCTGGACAGCCCGGTGCCCGGTTTTGGCAATGTCATCGGTCTGTACGAGGGGCTGGGCAATGACCCGCTGTTCAGACAGATCCTGGGCAGCACCGGCCTGTACGCCAACGGCGTGACCCCGGCGTTCGGCAATACGCTGAAAGTGGCGACCATCGGCAAGGACTTCAACGCCCGTAACGACGGGCAGTTCGGTTTCGCTTTCCGTTACATCGCAGAAGAGCTCAACAGCACCGAGTTTGGCCTGTACATGGTCAACTATCACGCCAAGGAGCCGACCATCTCCGCCGATCTGGGTGGCTACCAGGGCATCGACATGAACGCCCTGACCAACCTGCTGTCGGGTCTTGCCGGCAGCCAGGCCGCGGCGCTGGCCGGTGGTCTGGCTACCGCCGACGTGATGGGCAATATCCAGGCGCATCGGCGTTATGCCGAAGACATCCGCATGTACGGCTTCAGCTTCAATACCACCCTGGGGCAGGCGTCGGTATTTGGCGAAGTGGCCTACAGACCCAACCTGCCCATCGGCATCGCCGCCACCAACGACCTGATCGGCGACCTGGCCAATGGCGCTGCGGCCGCCGCTGCCGGTCAGACTGTCAACATCGGCGGGCAAATGGTCCAGCTCGACAGCCAGATCAACAACGCTGAGCGGGTGGAGTCCTTCAATACCTCACTGGGCACTATCTACAACTTCGGCCCGGGGCTGTCGTTCGACTCGATGTTCGGGGTGTTCGAACTGGCCTCCGAGCACTTGCGCGGCAGCAGCCTGCACTACACCGCTTTTGACGGCAGCACTCGCTACTACGCCGGTAGCGGCAACACCTCCTATGTATCCGGCGGTGATCGTGGTGACCAGGTCAACCGCAATTCCTACAGCTACACGGCGATGCTCAACGCGACCTGGAACGACGTCTACGCCGGGATCAACGTTTCACCCTATGTCGTCTACAAGGACGACTTCGAGGGCAACAGCTACCAGGCAGGCAACACCATCGAGGGCCGCAAGGCCTACACCCTGGGGATCAAAGCCAACTACCAAAACAAGCTCGAAGCCGAGTTGCAGTACACCGAGTTCTACGGTGGTGGCCAGAACAACAGCATTCGCGACCGTGACAACGTCGGCTTCAACCTCAAGTACTTCCTGTGACGGCTCAGACCTCAAGGTCTTCAATGCGGAGAACACCCATGCTTCACACACCACGACTGCTCAAGACCACCCTGGCGCTGGTCCTGAGCCTGGCGGCCGGCGGTACGCTGGCCGCCATTTCGCCTCAACAGGCCGAGCAACTGAAAACCACCCTGACGCCCATGGGCGCCGAGCGCGCGGGCAACGCTGCCGGGACCATCCCGGCCTGGGACGGCGGCATCACCCAGGCGCCGCAGGGCTACAAGCCGGGCCAGCATCACCTGGACCCGTACGCGGCAGACAAGCCGTTGTTCACCATTACCAAGGCCAATCTGGAGCAATACAAGGACCAGTTGAGTGCGGGCCAGATCGCGCTGTTCAACAGCTACCCCGAGACCTTCCAGATGCCGGTGTACCCCAGCCGCCGTTCCGGCTCGGCACCGCAGTGGCTGTACGACAACACCTTCAAGAACGCCACCTCGGCCAAGCTGCTCGAAGGCGGCAACGGTTTCAGCGACGCCTATGGCGGCGTGCCGTTTCCCGTTCCCAAGGATGGCGTCGAGGCAGTGTGGAACCACATCACCCGTTATCGTGGCATCTACGTGGTGCGGCGTGCTTCCGAAGCGCCGGTGCAACGCAACGGCAGCTACGCGCTGGTGACGGCGCAACAGGAAGGGATGTTCAACTACTACCGCCCCGGTGGGCAGTATGCCGATCTGAAAAATATCCTGTTCTATTACCTGGCCTTCGTGAAGAGCCCGGCCCGCCTGGCCGGTGGCGCGACACTGGTTCACGAAACCCTCGACCAGATCAAGGACCCGCGTCAGGCCTGGATCTACGACGCCGGCCAGCGTCGTGTGCGGAGAGCGCCGAGCCTGGCGTACGACACGCCAATCGCCTCGTCCGACGGCTTGCGCACGGCCGACGATACCGACCTGTTCAACGGCTCGCCGGACCGTTATGACTGGAAGCTGGTGGGCAAGAAAGAGGTCTACATTCCTTACAACAACTACAAGGTCTCAAGCCCCGAGGTGAAGTACGCCGACTTGCTCAAGCCCGGGCATCTCAACCCGCAGTACACCCGTTATGAGCTGCACCGGGTGTGGGTGGTGGAAGGCACGCTCAAGGCAGGCGCGCGGCATATCTATTCCAAGCGCGTGCTGTTTCTTGACGAAGACAGCTGGGGTGCGGCGCTGGTCGACCAGTACGACGGGCGCGGGCAGTTGTGGCGGGTGTCGATGGGCTACCTGAAGAACTTCTACGATCTGCCCACCACCTGGAGTTCGCTGGACGTGTTCCACGATCTGCAGGCGCGTCGTTACTACGTGCAGAACCTGGATAACGAAGAAGCGCAGACCGTGGACTTTGCCCAGCCAGTGCCCGAGGACGCCTACTTCATGCCGTCGGCATTGCGCCAGCGCGGTACGCGCTAAGCGTCCTTGTAGGAGCGGATAAATCCGCTCCTACAGGATGGGAGCGGGCAGTAGCAGGTTTGCACGACCTTGCTGGATAAACTTGCAATCTGTGACGCGCTTGGCGGTGCGCAAAATTTGCCATCAGACAGGTCTGAACATTCTCCTGAACATGCCGACACTCAAGGCAAAGACTTTTTCCTGAGGAGTGTCTGCATGAGTGGCAAGCTAAAGGTAGCCAGTGTGGCCGTGCTGTTCAGCCTTTGTGCCGTGTGCCAGGCTGCAACCCCGATGGCTCAGGGGACGATCAGGTTTACCGGCAGCATCGTTGAGTCATCCTGCCAGACATCATCCCAGCCGGGTGGTTGGCGAATGGACGGCTGCCCCGCACTGGCTCGGGATACTGCCATCGATGTGCGTCGGATAGACCCACAGGCTTCAGTCAGCGCCCTGGACAGCACTTCAGTACAGGTCAAGCTGGTGGCCGAGAATGTCCAGGACCGTTACTACGATCAACAATATGCGCTGGTCGATCACGCAGGTAAACCGGTTACCAGCGGAAATTACCTGATTACGCTTACCTCGCCGTAACCCATCTAAAGCTCGATGTTGCCACCCGTACCCGGGCTTAAAGTCCGGGTATCGGGCCCTTGGGGAAGGTAACAACAAGATCTGTTAATATGCCCGGCTTCAACATCAGATCAGCGCATTTGCTCCTGCATGCTGGTCAAGCCGGGCCCTCGCGCTCGACATCATCCATCACCCAAGCGGTGGTGCCGAAGTGATTACTGAAGCAGTGGGCGTTTCCCATTGTTCCAGGCCATTCATATTGAAAAGGCACGGGTCGTCCTCTGGCGCCGGTTGCTTTACAGACTGAGCAGGGCGCTTTACCGGCCCTGCGCTTTATTTGGGAACAGACAATGACAGCCGTGATCAACGCACTGAATACCTTTTTCTATGGGTATGTCCTGATCTATGGCCTGCTGGCTGCAGGTATCTACTTTACTGTCCGCTTGGGCTTTATCCAGTTTCGCCATTTGCCCGAGTTCTTCCGTTCGGTGCTGCGTGCCCCGGCGAATGATCCCGGTGGCATCACGCCGTTTCAGGCGTTGTGTACCAGCCTGGCCTCGCGGGTCGGTACCGGTAACCTTGCCGGTGTGGCGGTGGCCATTACCCTCGGCGGGCCGGGTGCGGTGTTCTGGATGTGGGTGGTGGCCTCGCTGGGCATGGCCACGGCCTACGCGGAAAGCACCCTGGCGCAGCTGTATAAAGTGCGTAACAGCAACGGTGAGTATCGCGGCGGTCCTGCGTTCTATATCGCCAGGGGTTTGAATGCGCCTTGGGCAGCAGCGATTTTTTCGGTCTGCCTGATTATCGCTTTCGGCCTGGTGTTCGGTGCGGTACAGGCCAACTCCATTGCCGATGCAACCCTGGGCGCCTTTGGTGTGCCCAAGCTGACCACCGGTGTGGCGCTGGCCGTGCTGGCCGGATTGGTGATTTTCGGCGGTATCAAGAAAATCGCGCGCATTGCCGAATGGGTCGTGCCGTTCATGGCCGGTGCCTACCTGCTGGTGGCGATCTATGTGATCGTGGTCAATCTGGATGAAGTACCGGGCGTGCTGATGCTGATCGTCAAGAGTGCCTTCGGCATCGAGTCGGCGGTCGGCGGCGTGGCCGGGGCCTTGCTCAATGGCGTCAAACGCGGCCTGTTCTCCAACGAAGCGGGCATGGGTTCGGCGCCGAACATTGCAGCAGTGGCGACACCCAATCCTCATCATCCTTCCTCGCAGGGCTTTGTCCAGGCCCTGGGCGTGTTCATCGATACGTTGCTGATCTGTACCGCCACCGCCATCATGATCCTGCTGTCTGGCGTGGTGCCTGGCCCTGACATGACCGGCACACCGCTGACCCAGGCGGCGATGAACGAACACATCGGCTGGGCCGGGCAGTACTTCATTGCCATTGCGATCTTCTTCTTTGCCTTCACTTCGATCATCGGCAACTACACCTATGCCGAGAACGCCATGGTGTATCTGAAAATGAACACCCGTCTGGGCCTGACCGTGCTGCGCACAGCAGCGTTGTTGATGGTGGTCTGGGGCGCCTATGAAAGCGTTACCACGGTGTTCGATGCCGCCGATGCGGCGATGGGCCTGATGGCGACCATCAACCTGGTTGCGATCTGCTTGCTGTCCGGCGTGGTGGTCAAGCTGACCCGGGATTACTTCGCGCAGAAGGCAGTGGGCACGCCGGAGTTCAACGCCAAGGATTATCCGGAGTTGGCGGGTAAGATCGATGCAGATATCTGGGGGAAGGCGGATAGCCCCGAGCAAGCGCCTGATGCGTTGAAGGAACGGTGACAGATCGCGGGGCAAGCCCGCTCCCACAGAGCTCAGCCGGTGGGAGCGGGCTTGCCCCGCGATGCATTCGCTGTTTCCCTGCCATAATGCCCCGACTGTCCAACCATCCGTCAGGGCCTTGTGATGATCGGCTTCACCTTGCGTCAGCTGGAATACTTTGTTGCCGCCGCCGAGCAGGGCAGTGTCAGCGCCGCCGCCCGGGCCAAGCATATCTCCCAGCCATCGGTGTCGTTGGCGTTGTCACAGCTGGAGGCGAGCCTGGGTGAAAAGCTCTTTCACCGTCAGGTCAGCCGCGGCCTGGAGCTGACGCCGGCGGGCCGCAAGCTACTGGAGCAGGCGCGGCAGATGCTCAACCTGGCGACGGCGATCAGTGGCAGAGGCGAAGAGCAGACCACGGTGCGCGGCGCCTTGAGCCTGATCTGTTTCCAGGACCTGGGCCCTTACTACGCACCGCGCTTGTTGAGCGGCTTTCGCCTGCGCCATCCCGAGGTCACCATCACCCTGTTCGAAGCCGACCTGGCCGAGGTCAATCGCCGCCTCAGTGATGGCAAGGCCGAACTGGCGCTGACCTATGATGTCGGGCTGGATTCGCCGATCGAGAAACGCGTGCTGGCGCAATTGGCGCCCTATGCCCTGTTGCCTGCCGATCATCCCTTGGCCCAGCAGGAAAAGGTCTCGCTGGTCGATCTGGCCGCCGAGTGCCTGATCCTCGAAGACATCGCCAGGACCCGGGAATACTTCCTGTCGTTGTTCTGGGCCCATGATCTGCAACCGGCGGCGACGCAATTGACCCAGACCTTCGAGATGCAGCGCGGGCTGGTTGCCCACGGTTACGGGGTGGCATTGTCCTGTACACGGCCGGTAGGCGACTGCAGCTATGACGGCAAACCACTGGCTTGTCGGCCGCTGCTCGAAAGCGTGAGCCCACAGCCAGTGGTGTTGGCCCAGTCCAGTGCCATGCGTCCGTCAGCGGCGGCGCAGGCGTTCCTGGACTGGGCAAGCCAGCAATTCCCCGCCTGACTCAGCTCGCCGGATCGGCCACTGCCACCAGCGGTTTAGCCTTGCGTGCCACGCACAGCCAGTAGCCCAGCGACAGCAGGACCAGCCAGCCGATGCCGACATACAAGGCCATGCGGGTGTCCGGGAACCAGGCAAGTACACCGAAGATGAACAGCATGAACACCGCTGCGCAGGCCGGGCCGACCGGCCAGAGAGGCACCGGGAAGTGCAGCTTGGCCACTTCTTCGGTGCTCATGCCGCGGCGCATGACCATCTGCGACAGCAGGATCATCAGCCATACCCAGACAATCGAGAAGGTCACCACGGCGGCGAGGATCAAGAACAGGTTTTCGGGTGCCAGGTAGTTGAGCAGCACCCCGAACAGCAGCGCCACCGCCATCACCACCACGGTCATCCACGGCACCCCGAAGCGCGACAGACGCGAGAAACTGGCCGGCGCCTGACCGTTCTGGGCCATGCCGTACATCATGCGCCCGGCGCTGAAAATATCGCTGTTGATCGCTGACACCGCCGCCGAGATCACCACAATGTTCAGCAAGGTTGCCGCCGAGCTGATGCCCAGGCCGCTGAATATCTGCACGAAGGGGCTGCCTTCGCTGCCGATCCGCGTCCATGGGTAGATCGACATCAGCACGAACAGGGTGAACACGTAGAACAGCAGGATGCGCAGTGGCACCGAGTTGATCGCCTTGGGAATGACCCGCTGCGGGTCGCGGGCCTCACCGGCGGTAATGCCGATCATCTCGACGCCGCCGAAGGCAAACATCACCACTGTGAACGAGGCGATCATGCCGCCCACGCCATTGGGGAAGAACCCCCCGTGGCTCCACAGGTTGCTGATGCTAGCCAGTTGCTCACCGGAACCACCCAGCTGGATGCCGAACATCAGTACCGCAGCGCCGGCCAGGATCATCGACACAATCGCGGTGACCTTCAGCAGTGACAACCAGAACTCCAGCTCGCCGAACACCTTGACGCTGCACAGGTTCAGGGCGCCGATAAAGAACACGATGCCCAACACCCAGATCCAGCGCGGCGTTTCCGGGAACCAGAAGCTCATGTACACGCCGAAGGCAGTCACGTCCGCCAGGCACACCACCAGCATCGAGAAGGCATAGCTCCAGCCGGTCAAAAAGCCCGGAAAGCGCCCCAGGTACTGGCTCGCATACTGGCCGAACGAACCCGACACCGGGTTGCGCACCGCCATTTCGCCCAGGGCACGCATCATCATGTAAATGGCCGCGCCGCCAATCAGGTAGGCCAGCAGTACCGAGGGGCCGGCGAGTTTGATCGCCGAGGCGGAGCCATAGAACAGCCCGGTGCCAATGGCAGAACCGAGCGCCATGAAACGAATATGACGGGTGCTCAGACCCCGCCGCAGGACGCTGTTGTTATCGTTCATCCCAGGTAACTCCTCATTGTTCTTATTGTTCAATCGCAAGGCGTTGAAGGAGACAGGCAGGGCTATTAACCGGTCAATTGCCGGGGCTGACAATAAGCACGGTCATACAGAATGCTGATAGTGGTGAATAGGCAAAGTGTCGTTTACCGGCGGCTGTCGGCGGTCCAATACTTTTGCCCATTACAACAAGAGAGGACTGCCCCGATGAATGCCAATACCGAACAGTTCCAGCGTGACGGAGCCATCGTCTTGCGCGGCGTGTTTCGCGACTGGATCGAGCGCTTGCGTGAAGGTTTCGAGCAGAACCTGGCCGACCCCAGCGCCTTTGCCATCGAAAACGTTGGCAGTGGCGAAGGCGGGCGGTTCTTTGAGGACTACTGCAACTGGCAGCGCATACCGGCATTCAAGGACTTCGTGCTGAACTCACCGGCTGCGGCGATTGCCGGTGATCTGATGCAATCGCGTGAAGTGCAGGTGTTCCATGAACATATCCTGGTCAAGGAGCCTGGCACTTCCAAGCCGACGCCCTGGCACCAGGATTTGCCTTACTACTGTGTCGACGGTCTGCAGACGGCCAGCTACTGGATTCCACTGGATCCGGTGACTCGCCATAACACGTTGAGCGTGGTCCTGGGGTCGCATCGCTGGCCCAAGCCGGTGCGCCCGAAAAGCTGGGCCAGCAACAAGGATTTCTACGGTGCAACCGATGCCGGCTCCGGTGAAAGTGTGTTCATGGACATGCCCGACGTCGAGAACGGTGAATATGAGATTCTCTCGCCCGAACTGGAGCCGGGTGATGCGGTGGTCTTTGATTTTCGTACCGTGCATGGCGCTGCCGGCAATACCGGCAGCAATCGTCGCCGGGCGTTTTCAACCCGCTTCATGGGCGATGATGTGCGTTATGTCCAGCGGCCGGGCCGTACCTCGCCGCCGTTTCCGGGGATCGACCTGAACACCGGTGACCGGATGCGCGAGGACTGGTTTCCGGTGGTCTGGGCCCGCCGTTGAGGCCAGAGGAAGGGTAATTGAAAGCCCCGCAGTGAACTGCGGGGCTTTTTGCTATTCCGCGGGGGCGTTACGGTTTCACGTGGGCGACGATTTCGTCCTTGATTTTCAGACGTTCCTTGCGCAGTCGGGTGACAGTGTCATCCGCGCTGCTGCTGCTCTCGGCCTCGACCACTTCGGCGTCTTTGCGGTTGTATTCCTCGTGCAACTGGCTCAGCCGCGGGTCGGTTTTTTTCTTCTCGATGAATTGCTCTTTGGTCAGACCGAGATCTGCGAGTAGATCGTGCTTTACCGGCATTTCTTCACCTCTCCGGGGGTTTGGGGTGGAAGTCATGAACTATGAGGATAGTCGGATTTGTCGGGTTCCGTGGTTGAGGTAGTCTGTTGCAACATTTCTGAGCTCAGGGCCCCTGCAATGCCTCATCTCCACGTTGAATACAGCGAAAACCTGCGTGAACTGGACGTCGACCGTCTGCTGCTGCGTCTGAACCATGTGCTGGTTTGCAGCGGCCAGTTCGCCGATGAACTGGACATCAAGAGCCGAGCCGTGGCCCTGGCCAGTTTCCGCGTGGGCACTGCCCTGCAGGAGCGCGCTTTCGCCCATATCAAACTGGCGATTCTCAGCGGCCGTTCGCCAGAGGTGAAACGGCAATTGTCGGCAAGCCTGCTGGAGGTGCTCAAAGAAGAAATTCCGGGCACGCCAGGCGTGGACATCCAGCTGTGCGTCGAGGTGCTCGATATTGATCGCGACTCTTATTCCAAAACGCATTTGCCGGCTTGATGGTCTTGCATAATTAATGTGAAAAAATGAATGGGTTATTGTGAAAAAAATGTAATGTTAAAATTGACGCCATCGCACTAAACGTTGGCGTCTTTTTCACAAAAAATTGATCCTGTTGTAATTAACGTTCGCCTGGTCCAAAGGCAGTGCCGCAACGGCACGCTTATCGATCAATAGCCAAGCGAGCATCATGTTCAAGATCAAACCCCTGCGGGCCGAATGGGTCACCCTGATTGCCAGCCTGTACCTGCTGGTCGCCTTCAACTCGGTACTCTGGCAGCATTTGTCGAGTGTCGTAGAGCCTGGCGTTTCGGGTGTTTTCCTGCGACTGGCGTTTGCCGTGCTGATCTTCTGCGCGTTCAACCTGGTGCTGACCTTTGTTGCTTTTCGCGGGGTATTGAAACCGATACTGGTTGTACTGTTTGTGATGGGCGCCGGTGCGGCTTACTTCATGAATCAATATGGTGTATTGATTGATGTTGGCATGTTGCGTAATACCGCTGAAACCAATGCCACGGAAGTGCGTGACTTACTCTCTGTGAAACTTGGGCTTTATATCGTACTGCTGGGTATTGTGCCTTCGCTGCTGCTGTATAAAACCCCGATCAACTATCGGGTCTGGTATCGCGAACTGTTTGGCAAGTTGCTCGCCAGTGTTGCGTGTGTGGCCTTGCTCGGCGTGGTGGCGTTGCTCAATTACCAGGGGCTGGCTTCGCTGTTTCGCAACCATCATGAGATTCGCCTGATGTTGGTGCCCAGTAATGTGGTGGGTGCCTCTTTCGGTTATGTCGGTGAACGGCTCGGTACGGCGGCCAAGCCTTTTGCCAAGATCGGTGAAGACGCCCAGCGCGATCCGGCCTGGCAATATCATGCCCGCAGGTCACTGACGGTGCTGGTGGTGGGGGAGAGCGCGCGGGCAGAGAATTTCGGGCTGTTGGGCTACGGTCGTGACACCACACCGCAACTGAGCAAGGAAGCTGGGCTTATCGCTTTCAGTGATGTGCATTCCTGTGGAACCGAGACGGCGGTATCGGTGCCTTGCATGTTCTCCGGCCTGACCCGCAAGGATTACCAGGCCAGCAAAGCAAAGAACCAGGAAGGCTTGCTGGATGTCCTTCAGCGCGCCGGTTTGAGTGTTCGCTGGCGCGACAATCAGTCCGGCTGCAAGGGCACCTGCGACCGGGTCCAGTTTGAAGATGTCAGCAATGCCAAGGATCCGGCGCTGTGCACCAACAGCGAATGCCATGACGAGATCCTGCTGCAAGGCCTGGCGTCGATGATCGACAACCTGCAGCAAGATACCGTGCTGGTCCTGCATCAGATGGGCAGCCATGGCCCGGAATACTTCAAGCGCTATCCTATGCAGTTCGAGCGTTTCACCCCGGTATGCCCCAGCAACGCGTTGAACCAGTGCAGCGAGCAAAGCATCATCAATGCCTATGACAACACCCTGGTTTATACCGATCATGTGCTGTCGTCGCTGATCGACATCCTGCGCAGCAAGCAGGACAAGGTCGACACGGCCATGCTCTACCTCTCCGACCATGGCGAATCGCTGGGCGAGTACAACCTGTTTCTGCACGGTACGCCTTACATGCTGGCGCCGGAGCAACAGAAACACGTGCCGATGCTGGCCTGGTTCTCCGACAGCTATCGCCAGGATTTCGCCGTCGATACCGACTGTCTGAACAAGCTACGCAACGAGCCGCTGAGTCAGGACAACCTGTTCCACTCCATGCTCGGCCTGTTGCAGGTGCGCACCAGCGTCTACGATCAACAACTGGACATGTTCGCCGGTTGCCAGCCGACTCTTGCACAACATTGAACCAACGCACAGGCCAGCCAGGGATAGCGGTCGAGCGGTTTCCCGGCAGTGGCCTGCGGCGTATATACTGCGCGCCATTGTTTGTGGGAGAGCCTTGTGGCCATCGAAATACACTGGATTTGCGACGACAGCAGTCTGGCTGAACACTGCCAGCAGTGGCGCCAGCTGCCCTTCGTGGCCGTCGACACCGAGTTCATGCGGGTTGATACCTTTTATCCGATTGCCGGGTTGATCCAGGTTGGCGACGGCGCGCGTGCTTATCTGATCGACCCGTTGCGGATCGGCAACTGGCAGCCGCTGGCCGAACTGCTGGAAGACACCCGGGTGATCAAGGTTCTGCACGCCTGCAGCGAAGACCTTGAAGTGCTGTCGCGTCTGACTGGCAGCCTGCCGACGCCGCTGTTCGACACCCAGTTGGCCGCCGGCTACCTGAACCTGGGTTTCTCCATGGGCTATTCGCGTCTGGTCCAGGAAGTCCTCGGCATCGAGCTGCCCAAGGGCGAGACCCGTTCCGACTGGCTGCAACGCCCGCTGTCGGAAACCCAGGTCAGTTACGCCGCCGAAGACGCGGTGCATCTGGCCGAGCTCTACGAGCGTCTGCGCCCGCAACTGTCCGACGAAAAAAATGCCTGGGTGCTGGAAGATGGTGCCGAGCTGGTCGCCCAGTTGCGCCGCGAAACCGACCCCAACGAGCTGTACCGCGACGCCAAGCTGGCCTGGAAACTGTCCCGTGCGCAATTGGCGGTGCTGCGTGAACTGTGCGCCTGGCGCGAGCGTGAAGCCCGCGCCCGCGACCTGCCGCGCAACCGTATCCTGCGCGAAAATGCCCTGTGGCCGATGGCCAAGACCCAGCCGGACTCGCTGTCGGCGCTGGCGAAGATCGAGGACATGCACCCGCGCACAATTCGTCAGGACGGTGAGTTCCTGCTCGACCTGATCAAGCGGGCGGCCAGCGTGCCGCCATCGGAGTGGCCACCGGCTGTCCCCGAGCCGCTGCCGATCGAAGCCTCGGCATTGCTCAAGCAACTGCGCGCCATTGGCCAGGCCGAGGCCGAGCGCCTGAACATCGCGCCGGAGCTGATGTTGCGCAAGAAAATCCTCGAGTTGCTGCTCAAGAGCGGCTACCCCGCCGGACCTTATCAACTTCCCGATGCGTTGCGCGGCTGGCGCCGTGAGCGCATGGGGCAAGCGCTGCTCGATTGCCTGGCCAGCGCTGGAGAACCGCAATGAAACGCATCTGCTCGATCTACAAGAGCCCACGCAAGAACGAAATGTACCTGTACGTGCTCAAGGCCGATGGTCTGGAGCGCGTGCCAGAGGCCCTGCTGCCGTTTTTTGGCAAGCCGGTGCATGCCTTTGACCTGGTCCTGACCCCGGAGCGCCAGCTGGCCCGCGAAGATATCGCCAAGGTCCTGGAAAACCTCGAGCAGCAGGGTTACCACCTGCAGATGCCACCGGTCGAGGACGAGTACATCGAGCACTTGCCCGAAGAACTGTTGCGTCGTAACGACCCGGTCTGATCCCGGCCTGCCTGCTGTGATACCGCCAGGGCCCAAGGCCTGGCGGCTTCCGTTGTTTCTGCCAAGGTTGTAAAAAACATGCGTGTTTTGATCGCTGAACAGGATCATGCCCTCTACGCCCGCCTGCTGCGCGAGGCCGCTCCGGACCTTGAGGTCCTGACCAGTGGCGATTCTGCCGAACTGGCCGATCAGGCTGCTCAATGCCCGGTGTGGCTGGGGCAACCGGACCTGCTGGCGACCCTGCTACGCCAGGGCCACCAGCCGCAATGGCTGCAGTCGACCTGGGCCGGGATCACCCCGCTGCTGGCCGACGGTTTGCAGCGCGACTATCGCCTGACCCGGGCGGTCGGCATCTTCGGCCAGGTCATGGCCGAGTATGTCCTGACCTACATGCTCGGTCACGAGCGGGAAGTGATGGCGCGTCTGGTCAGCCAGGTCGAACGCAAGTGGGACGACCGGCCCGGACGCAGCCTGGAAGGGCGCCGGGTGCTGATTGTCGGTACCGGTGACATTGGCCAGCGGGTTGCCGAGTTTCTCCTGCCCTTCGGCGTCAAACTCTACGGCATCGCCAGCCAGGCCCGTGAGCAGGCGCCTTTTATCGAAGTGGCGGCGATGAGCGAGCTGGGGCGTCTGGTAGGGGAGGTCGATTATGTCGTCAACCTGTTGCCGGACACCCCGGCAACCCATGACCTGTACGATGCCGCACTGTTTGCCCGCTTCAATCCCGAGGCGTTGTTCATCAACGCCGGGCGCGGTGTGGCGGTGGTTGACGGCGATCTGGTCGAGGCCTTGAAGCTGGGCCATCTGGCCGGGGCAGTGATTGATGTCTGCCGCCAGGAACCGCTGCCGGCCCGACACCCGTTCTGGACCGCCTGGGGCCTGTTGCTGACCGGGCACAGCTCGGCACCGACCTCGCCAACGGCGATGGTGCGCTTGTTTGTCGAGAATCTGCGGGCGTATCAGGTGGATGAGGAACTGCGCGGGGAAGTGGATTTCCAGCGCGGGTATTGATCGGGTCTGCAGTCATTGTGGGAGCCGGCTTTGCCGGCGATGGGATCGGCGCGGTTTCATTTACTGCGCAGCGCCGGCATCGCTGGCAAGGCCAGCTCCCACAAATACCGATCAATCTTACAAGGTGAAATCACCTTCAGCCGCCAGCTCGCTCAGCGGACGACGCGGGCTAGGAACTTCACGGGCTTGCAGGGCTTCAGCCAGGCTGGCCTTGTCGCCCAGTTTGCCGATCGCCACCGCGGCGTGCAGGGCATAGCCTTCAGGAATCTTCAGCTCCTTGCGGGTCAGTTCCTGGTCGAAACCGGCCATGCCATGGGTGTGCCAGCCGCTGAGGCTGGCCTGCAGGGCCAGATGACCCCAGGCGGAACCGGTGTCGAAGGTGTGCCACAAGGCCGGGGTTTCTTCGCTGGCGCCTGGCGCTGCGAAGGTGGTCTTGGACATCACGATCACCAGCGCCGAGGCGTGTTGTGCCCAACTGCGGTTGAACTCATTGAGCAGGCCCAGGTAGCGCTCCCAGTTCGGCGTGTCGCGGCGCGCATAGAGGAACCGCCATGGCTGCGAGTTGTAGGCCGAAGGGGCCCAGCGGGCGGCTTCGAGGAAGCTCAGTAGAGTGGCTTCGCTGATCGGTTCGGCGGTGAAGGCGCGTGGCGACCAGCGCTTGATGAACTGATCGTCGATGGCATGTTCGGCAACGCGAGGATTAGCACTCATGGCGAGTTCCTGAACGAATGGAAAAGGTGGGGAGCAACCGCCGCTCAAACTACTGTGTCGTACCAGCCCTGACAAGCGGTCTGGCAATGGCGCAAGACTCGCCCTAGACTGGCGCCGCCGCATTGCGGCGCCTCTTTTGAAACAGGACACCCGTTACATGATTGCCAGCGCCGATTCCTTCTGGAAGCGTAAAACCCTCGAACAGCTCGACCGCCAGGAATGGGAGTCGCTGTGTGACGGCTGTGGCCTGTGCTGCCTGCAAAAACTCGAAGACGAAGACGACAACAGCGTTTATTACACGCGTATCGCCTGCAAACTGCTGGATCTCAATAGCTGCCAGTGCAGCGACTACCCGAACCGCCTCAAGCTGGTGCCCGACTGCATCCAGCTGACGCCGGGCAAGGCCGACCAGTTCAAATGGCTGCCGATCACATGCGGCTATCGTCTGATCAGCGAAGGCAAGGACCTGCCGAGCTGGCACCATCTGGTCTGTGGTGATCGTCAGCAGGTGCATGAACAGCGTATTTCCCAGTCCGGCCGTATGCTGAGCGAGAACAGCGTGGACGAGGATGACTGGGAAGATTATCTGATTTTCCGCTCTGGCTGAGCCGCTGAGGCTTGCCGGGTATCGCGTCAGGGGAACAAGGAGTTTCTGTATGCGTGTGCGTTGCCATTGGCTGTTGGCCCTGGGCCTGTTGGCCAGTTCGCCGGCCTGGGCGAAGAAGGTCAATCTGGATTATCACGTGCGTTTTATCCCGCAAAGTGAACAGGCCGAAGTGCGTGTGACTCTGGCCGAAGGTGCGGCCGTGCGTAGCCTGGACTTCGATCTGGGCAAGGCGGGTGCCTACAGCGACTTCAAAGCCGACGGCCAGTGGCAACTGCAAGGCGACGGCCTGCGCGGACGCTGGCAGCCAGCAGCGGGCAAGAGTCAGCTGACCTACCGCGTGCGCCTGGCCCAGCGCCAGGGCAATGGCAGCTATGAAACCCGGGTGACACCTGACTGGGCGCTGTTTCGCGGTGATGATCTGGTGCCGCCGGCGCGCCTTGACCAGCAGGATGGCACCGAGCTGGTGGCACGCCTGAGTTTCGAGTTGCCCAGTGGCTGGAAGAGCGTTGAAACGCCCTGGCCACGTATCGGCAAACAGCGATTTCGCATCGACAATGTCTCGCGCCTGTTCGACCGCCCCACCGGCTGGATGATCGCCGGCACCATCGGCACCCGGCGTGCGCGTCTGGGCGAAACCGAAGTCAGCGTTGCCGCGCCTCAGGGCCAGGGTATGCGCCGGCTGGATAACCTGACCCTGTTGACCTTCGTCTGGCCACAGCTGCAGGCGGTGTTCCCGCGCAATCCGCCGAAACTGCTGCTGGTCGGCGCCCGCGATCAGCTCTGGCGCGGCACGCGGGCCGGGCACAATTCGATTTACCTGCACAGTAGCCGGCCGCTGGTCAGCGAAAATGGCTCAAGCCCTTTGCTGCGCGAGCTGGTGCATGTTTTTGCGCAGATCAATGACCGCCAGGCCAGCGACTGGATTGCCGAAAGCATCAATGAGTATTACGCCACCGAGCTGCTGCGCCGTGCGGGCGGGATCACCGAGGAGCGTTACCAGACCCTGCAGGCCGGCCTTGAGCGTCGCGGCGCCAAGGTCAGCAGCCTGCGCGGCGAGCAGGCCGACAGCGCCATGACTGCGCGCGGTGTCCTGCTGTTGCAGGCGCTGGACCGGGAAATCCGCCTGCACACCCACAACCAGCGCTCGCTGGACGATGTCACGCGCGCGCTGATGCGCCTGAACAGTGTCAGCACCCAGGAGTTCATCCAGCTCAGTGAAAGCGTGCTGGGCCGCGAGTCCGAAGTGCTGTCGAGCAAGCTGCTGCGCTAGTCCGGGTTATTTGAACTTCGGCCCGGAGCGGGTGTTGAGGCCTTTGGCCAGGCGGTCGTAAAGCACCACGTTGACGGTGGCGGCGAGGTTCATGCAGCCCTGGGTCGGGATGTAGATGGTTTCTTCGCACCAGGCCCGGACGCTCGGGTCAAGGGAGCCGTCTTCAGGGCCAAAGATGTAGATGGCGCGGTCCGGGTGGGTGTACTCGGGCAGCGGGCGGGCGCCGTCGACCAGTTCTACGGCCACGGGGGTACAGCCCAGGGGGATGATCTTCTGCAGATCGTCGATGCCGATCAGCGGGATGTCGTAGTGCACGCGCTTGGTGTCGGTGACGAAGTCGCGCGCGCGCTCGTACCGTTTGCCAGTGTAGAACACCGAGTTGACGCCGTAGCAACCCGCCGCGCGCATCACTGAACCGACGTTCTCCGCTGACTTGGGGTTGAACAGACCAATGCAGCTGTACCGTTTGTTCGCCACGTGCCGGGGCCCTTCGCAAAAAAGAACGCGATTATACGGGCTTGCCGGCTACCGTGGGTCAGGGGATTGCGATCAGTCTTTTTTCAGCAGGCCGGCAAGCCCGGCGAACGGGTTGTGGGTGGCCTTGGCGATGCTCGGACTGCTGGTGGAGCCTTCGCTGAAGTACTGCTGGTCGGTGTAGCGCGAGTGCTCGTTGTCGTGGCAGTACAGGCACAGCAGCTCCCAGTTGGAACCGTCCTGGGGGTTGTTGTCGTGGTTGTGGTCGCGGTGGTGCACGGTCAGCTCGCTCAGGCGCTTGCCGGAGAACTCCCGGGCGCAACGGCCGCAGACGTGCGGGTACATTTTCAGGGCCTTGTCGCGATAGCCCATCTCCTTGTCGCGCTTGGCGTCGGCAAGGATGCGGTCGAGCCGTGCGGTGGCGGCGGCAGAGGATGAGGAACTCATGGGATTACCTTTTCTCGGGCTTGTTACGGTTATACCTGAAGTTTAGCGTGCTGGCGGTCCGTTCGGACAGGCAAACCGCTACGCTTGGGAGTAGGCTGTCAGAAGGTGTTTGAAGGAGCCTGCGCATGCGCTGCCTGACCATTGCCGCGTTGTTCTTCGCCAGCCTGCAAACGGTGCAGGCCGCCGACCTGCAGCCACGGCCCATTGCCCCGGTGCCGGGCGCACCGGGGACGGCGACCCCGACCCCTTATCCGCAGATCACCCCCAGCAGCATACCGCGCGCCGGTGATGCGCGACCGGGTTCGCCGCTGCTGCCGTCGATCAAAGTGCCCGTGCCACCCAGGGATCAGCCCTTGCCCGGGCTGACGCCTGATGACAGCAAGGACAAGAAAGCCGACTAGACCTGTGACAGGCGCTGGCCGTCCTGCATGCGCAAGCGGCGCGAAAGTGCTACGGCCAGGGCGCGGATGATCTTGGCGGCAATTTTCGGCGCATCGTTGATCATCTTTTCCAGCGAGTCCTTGCCCAGGCTCAGCAGCTGGCAGTCACTGGCCGCCACGCAACTGGCCGAGCGCCGTTCGCCGTCAAGCACCGCCATTTCGCCAAAGGCCCGGCCCTTGCGCAGGGTGGCGATTTCCACCTGGCGCTGCTCGCTGTCGGTTTTGCGTACCGAGACCACGCCGTGATGGATGATGCACATGAACGTGCCGGCATCACCTTCGGCGAAGATTTCCTCACCGGTGCCGAGGGTGCTGATGCTGAAGTAACCGGCAGCGTGCTGGAAGTCGCCGGGTTGCAGCTGGTCGAACAGGCCGCAGTCCATGAGCATGTCGCGGATTTCATTATTCAGGTGGGTTGGTTCAGGCATTTGCAGTCGTTTCTTGTTGATTTGTGGTGTCTATCGCCGGCAACGCCGGCTCCCACAGGCTAAACCAATCCCTGTGGGAGCCGGCGTTGCCGGCGAATCGATGGATCAGACAACAAAAATTCCGATTTACACCAACCCCAGCACTTTAAAGACAAAAGCGTATTCCAGCGCCACATCCCGCAGCCCTTGATAGCGTCCGCTCATGCCGCCGTGCCCGGCATCCATCTCGGTCTTGAGCAGCAGCAGATTGTCGTCGGTCTTGGTCACCCGCAGCCTGGCCACCCACTTGGCCGCTTCCCAGTACTGCACGCGGCTGTCGTTGTACCCGGCCACCACCAGCAGGGCCGGATAAGCCTGGGCTTTGACGTTCTCGTAAGGTGCATACGCCTTGATTCGCTCATACACCTCAGGCTCTTGCGGATTGCCCCACTCGTCATATTCGGTGATGGTCAAAGGCAGGTCCGGGTCGAGCATGGTGTTGAGCACGTCGACGAACGGCACTTCGGCAATCGCCGCCTTGAACAGCTCGGGGCGCTGGTTGAGCACCGCGCCGATCAGCAGGCCGCCAGCACTGCCGCCACTGATCGCCAGTTGCTCGGCAGAGGTCACACCCTGGGCGATCAGGTGCTCGGCACAAGCGATGAAATCGCTGAAGGTGTTGTGTTTGTGTTCCTGTTTGCCCGCCCGGTACCAGGCTTCGCCCAGTTCACCGCCGCCACGAACGTGGGCAATGGCGAAGGCTACGCCGCGATCGAGCAGACTCAGGCGCGCATGCGAGAACCACGGGTCGAGGCTTTCGCCATAAGCGCCATAGCCATACAGGTACAGCGGCACCGGCTTGCCCAGGTCGCTGCGGCGCTGGACCAGGCTGATCGGCACCTGGGTACCGTCACCGGCCGTGGCCCAGAGACGCTGGCTGACGTAGGCGTCGGGGTCGAAGGGGCCGAGCACCGGGGTTTCCTTGAGGACCTGCTGGGCGCCGTCGGCCAGTTCCAGCTGGCGCACCTGGGCCGGACGGTTCAGGGCCTGGTAGCGCAGACGGATGCGCGGGCTGGCAAATTCCAGGCTGTCCTGCACGTACAGGCTGTAGGCCGCATCCGGCAATTCGACCCGGTAAGGCGCAAGGCCTTGCGGGCGTACTTCGATGATCGGCAGGCCACCTTCACGCAGGCTCAGGCTCAGGGCACTGGCGTTCAGGCTCAGGCCTTCGAGCATCACCGTGTCACGGTGGGGCACCAGCAATTGCCACTGTTCGCGGGTCGGCACCTGTTCGCTGGCGGCCTGGTACAGGGCGAAGTTGATGCCATCCTGATTGGTGCGGATGAACCAGCGCCACTGGCCGTCGAGCTGGCCGTGGTCGGGGAAGTACTCATGGCCTTCGACGCGTGGCGCCAGACAGGTGAAGTCGCCGTCAGGCTGTTCGGCGTCGAGCACCCAGGCTTCACTGGTGGTCTTGCTGTTGAGCAGCAGGATCAGTTGGCGTTCGGAGCTGGAGCGGTAGCAATGCAGGAAGAAGCGCCCGTCGGTTTCTTCGAAAATCGCCTGGCAGCCTTCGCGCCCGAGGCGATGGCGCAGCAGTTTGTGCGGGCGGTGGGTGTCGTCCAGTTCGGCGAAGAACAGCGTCTGGTTATCGTTGGCCCAGGTCATGCTGCCGTCGCAATTGTCGAACGGCAGTTGTTCGATGGCGCCGCTGGTCAGGTCCTTGACGTACAGGGTATAGATTTCATCGCCGCTGGTATCGAGGCTGTAAGCCAGGCGCTGGTGGTCGGGGCTGATGTTGAAGGCACCGAGGGACAGGAAGCCGCCGTTGGCCAGCGGGTTGGGGTCCAGCAGCAGCTCTTCCCGGCTTTCGTCGACGCTATTGGAGTCGTCAGTCGGGCGCGGGCAGCGGTAATGGCGTGGATATTCCTCACCTGCCGAGGTGCGGCTGTAGTAGAGGTAAGGCCCCCAGGGCGAGGGCACCGACAGATCAGTCTCTTGAATCCGGCCCTTGATCTCTTCGAACAACTGTTCGCGCAATTGCGCCTGGTCGGCCAGTTGCGCCGCCTGGTAGGCATTCTCGTCGTTCAGGTACTCAATGACTTCAGGGCTGTCACGCTCCTGAAGCCAGGCATAGGGATCAGCGCCTTCGGCCTTGCGGGCAATCGGGGCGCGGGGAGCGGTGGCGTCTGCGGACATGCGGGGATCTCTTGGCTGGGGGGCGCCTGCGCGCTGAAATGTGTTTATCATAAGCGTCTATTTGCTTAGCTTGCCACGGACACCATGACCGAGAACGACTATCTGCTCGCCTGGGGCCTCTACGCCCTGGCCGCCCTGGGGTGCCTGGCGGTGGGCTTTCGCCTGACCCGCTGGATGTGGCGCTGGTTGCGCGAACCGCTGCGGGTGCTGATGGCAGTCTTGCTGCTGACCCCGACCATCATCGATCCGGTCAAGGACAAGTTCGCCCCAGCCATTGCCATTACCGCCCTCGACCTGCTGTTCAAGGTCGGCAACAACGCCTTGCGTGCCGCCGCCGACCTGGCCATGTACGGCATGATCGCCTTCGTGCTCTACGGGCTGTTCGTGGCGCTGCGCTGGCCGCTGGAAAAACGTGCCAAGGCCCGTCGCGAGCAGGCCGAAGCGGCCGCCAAGCGTGATGCCGAAGAAGCGCTGGTCGATGAATCGTTTGCCGCCAACAGCAGTGATCGCTACCGCAACCCGCCTGAAGCACCACTGGGCGGCAATCGTTCGCGGGTCGAGCCGCGCTTGTAGGATTTGCCCGGGAGCAGTCAAGCATGTGTGAACTACTGGGCATGAGTGCCAATGTGCCGACCGACATCGTTTTCAGCTTCACCGGGCTGATGCAACGCGGAGGGCGCACGGGCCCGCACCGCGATGGCTGGGGTATCGGCTTCTACGAAGGCCGTGGCCTGCGCCTGTTCCAGGACCCGGCGGCGAGTTGCGAATCGGAAGTGGCCAACCTGGTGCAGCGTTATCCGATCAAGAGCGAGGTGGTGATCGGCCACATTCGCCAGGCCAATGTCGGTAAGGTCTGCCTGTCCAACACCCATCCGTTCGTCCGCGAGCTGTGGGGGCGCAACTGGTGTTTCGCCCATAACGGTCAGCTTGGCGAGTTTCAGGGCCAGGCCAGCTTCTATCGGCCGATTGGTGATACCGACAGCGAAGCGGCTTTCTGCGACCTGCTCAACCGCGTACGCGAGGCGTTCCCGGAGCCGGTACCGGTTGAAGTGCTGCTGCCGGTGCTGGTCGAGGCCTGCGCCGAGTACCGTAGCAAGGGCGTGTTCAACTGCCTGCTCAGCGATGGCGACTGGTTGTTCTGTTTCTGCTCGACCAAGCTTGTGCATATCACCCGCCGGGCACCGTTCGGGCCGGCGCGCCTCAAGGACGTCGACATGATCGTCGACTTCCAGGCCGAAACCACCCCCAATGACGTGGTCACGGTGATTGCCACCGAGGCGCTGACCGAGAACGAAACCTGGCAGCGCTACGAGCCCGGCCAGTGGGGCTTGTGGCGCCGTGGTGAATGTATCGCCCAGGGACAACGCTAAGGGATAGCCCATGTTCAGAAGTTATCTGCGGTTGCTGCTGTTCACCTTCGGGTTGCTGGTAGGGGTGCAGGTGCCTGGCCTGATCAATGACTACAGCCAGCGGGTCGAGGCGCACCTGCTGGAGTCTCGCGAAGGACTCAAGGGCTTCGAGGCCACCGCCAGGCGCTTCTTCAATGGCGATCTGCAGGCGCTGGTGCGTCACTATCGCAGCAGCGACGATCCGGTGTTCAACAGCGATGCCAACAGCATCGACAGTCTGCTGATCCGCAATCGCCAGTTCGAGCGCGAGTGGCAGATCCTCCAGGGCCCCTGGCTGGAGCGGACCTGGCATGTGCTGGTGCGCGCCGACAGCCAACTGCGCGAAGAAACCCTCAACGGCTACAGCTACCAGATTCTCCTGGCCCCCGAGGCGCTGGCCTGGGGCCTGAGCTGTGCGTTGCTGCTGGCGCTGCTGGTGGAAAGCCTGTTGTTGTTGATCGGTTGGGTAGTGCTTGGCGGGCGGCGCAAACCGGTGGCGGAGAGCTGGCGCTAGACCAGCTTGATCCGCTCGGGTCCGGCATTGGCGGCGTAGCGTTCCAGCACATTGCGACACAGCGCCACCACCTCATCGACCAGCTCGACCCCGGTCTGCCAGGCCACTACCAGCTCCAGGCTCGGTGGCTGCTGCACCAGCGGCAGCAGGACCAGTTCACCCCTGGCCAGCTCTTCGCTGACCAGCGCAGGCGGCAGGGCGCCGATGCCGAAGCCGTCACGCAGCAAGCGGGTGATCGCCGCCACCGAGTTCACACAGTTCAGGCGCGGTGCGCTGACGCCTTCGGCCTGCAGCAGGCTGAGCACTTCCTGGTGCGGCCGGGAGTTTTTCGAAAAGGTCACGATGCGCTCACGGGCCAGCTCGGCGAGCGAGGCATAGTCGCGGTTGTAGATCGACTGGCTGGCGACAATCCAGCCCATCGGGTAGCGCGCCAGGTCCAGGCTGCGGATTGATTCCTGGCGTAGCAGGTCGGTTTGCAGGATCACATCGAGAAAGCCTTTTTGCAGCTGTTCGCGCAAATTGAGCGCAGTATCGGCGACCAGTTCGATTTCTACCTGCGGATAGCGCTCCATCAGTTCCGAGACCAGCGGGCTCATCCAGGTATGGATCACCGTGTCCATCACCCCCAGGCGTATCCGCCCAACCTTGGTCCGGTCGCTGTCCAGCGACTGCTTGAGCGCCTTGGCGGTGTCGAGCATCTGCTCGGCGTACTCGAGCACCTTGCTGCCCTCGGGCGTCAGGCTGACGCCGCGTGAATCGCGCAGCAGCAGCTTGACCCCGAGGTCGGCCTCAAGCGCGGCGATGCGGCTGGAGATCGACGCCTGGGTGGTGAAAAGCTTTTCCGCGGTCAGGCGAAAGCTCTTGAGCCGGGCCACCCAGACAAAGGTTTCGAGGAACTTGAGGTTCATGCTGCGCTCACTGATCAAATTTTTCTTATGCCAGACCGCTGGTTTTTCTCGTTGGACGACAACCCAAGGCCATCGAAAAATGTCGGTCACGGTTGCGACAAAGATCGCCGCCTTTAAAACAATACCAACAAGCTGAGGCAACCATGAACCCATCGGGCGTGCAGCACCAGGCCAAATCCAGTTCAGTGGCCGGTCCCTTCGACTGGTACCGCAACATCAACAAACAGGAACGACGGACCTTCTGGAGCTGCAAGATCGGCTACGGCCTCGATGGCATGGACACCCAGATGCTCAGCTTCGTCATCCCCACCCTGATCATGCTGTGGGGCATCACCACCGCCGAAGCCGGGTTGATTCACACCAGCACCCTGATTGCCTCGGCGCTGGGTGGCTGGATCGCCGGCATCCTCTCCGATCGTATTGGCCGGGTCCGCACCCTGCAACTGACGGTGTTGTGGTTCGCCTTTTTCACCTTCCTCTGCGGCTTCGCCCAGAACTACGAGCAGCTGTTGATCGCCCGTACCCTGATGGGCTTCGGCTTCGGCGGGGAATGGACCGCCGGTGCAGTGCTGATCGGCGAAGTGATCCGTGCCAAGGATCGCGGCAAGGCGGTCGGCATGGTGCAGTCTGGCTGGGCCATTGGCTGGGGCCTGACGGCGATTCTCTACGCCGTGCTGTTCACCCTGCTGCCGCCTGAAGACGCCTGGCGCGCGCTGTTCCTGCTGGGTATCGTGCCTGCGGTATTCGTGATCTTCGTCCGCCGTCTGGTCAAGGACCCGGAAATCTACCGCCAGGCCAAGGCTGCGGAAAAAACCGAAGCACCGTCGCATTTCTATGAGATTTTTGCCCCCGGCATGCTCTTCACCACCATCCGTGCTTCGCTGCTGACCACTGGTGCACTCGGCGGTTACTACGCAATCACCTCCTGGCTGCCGACCTTCCTCAAGAACGAGCGCGGCCTGAGCGTGCTTGGCACCGGCGGCTACCTGGCGATGGTGATCTTCGGATCCTATGTCGGTTATGTGATCAGTGCTTATCTCACTGACCTGCTGGGGCGCAAAAAGAACTTCATCCTGTTCGCCGTGGGTTCGTTCATCATCGTCCTGCTCTACACCCAGATGCAGGTCAGCGATGGTGTGATGCTCTGGCTGGGCTTCCCGCTGGGCTTCTTCGCCTCGGGTATCTTCAGTGGCATGGGCGCTTTCCTCACCGAACTGTTTCCTACCCGCATCCGTGGCTCGGGGCAGGGCTTCTGCTACAACATCGGTCGTGCGCTGGCGGCGTTCTTCCCGCTGCTGATCGGTATGCTCAGCCAGAAGATCCCGCTGGGCCTGGGGATCGGCGCATTTGCAGCGGTGTCCTACGGGGTGGTAATCCTGGCGGCGCTGAGCCTGCCGGAAACCCGCGGCAAAGAACTTGCAGCCCAATAAGGTCGAGCCTGAAGGAGTGACAGACGTGAGCCGCCTGCTACTGAATTGCGATATGGGTGAGAGTTTCGGCAGCTGGACCATGGGCCTGGACGCCCAGGTCATGCCCTTTGTGGATTGCGCCAACATCGCCTGCGGTTTCCATGCCGGGGATCCGGGGATCATGCGCAAGACGGTGGCCCTGGCCATCGCCAGTAACGTGCGCATCGGTGCCCACCCGGCCTACCAGGACCTGGCCGGCTTCGGCCGCCGCTCCATGGCCTGCAGCGCCGAGGAAATCCGTGACCTGCTGCACTACCAGATCGGTGCGCTGGATGGCATCTGCCGTACCCAGGGCACGCGGGTTGCCTATGTAAAACCCCATGGAGCGCTGTACAACGACATGATGGCTGATCCGCTGAAACTGCGCGCTGTACTTGAGGCGGTGGCCAGCTATGACCGGCAGTTGCCGCTGATGCTCATGGCCACGGCCGACAACAGTGCGGCCCAGGCCCTGGGTGACGAGTACGGCGTTACCTTGTGGTTCGAAGCCTTTGCCGACCGCGCCTACGATGCCGCCGGTCATCTGGTCTCGCGGCGCTTGCCGGGCGCGGTGCATCACGATCCGGCGCGGATCGTCGACCAGGCCCTGCGCCTGGCCCGTGGCGAGCCATTGATTGCCGTGGACGGTAGCGAACTGCGCCTGCAGGCCCAGACCCTGTGCGTACATGGCGACAACGAAAGCTCGGTGGCGGCGGTGCAACAGATTCGCCAGGCCCTTGATGCCCTGGTGGCGTCATGAGCTACCGCATTGAAACGGTGGCCATCGACTGCCTGATGGTGCGTCTGTTCGACGCCATCGATGAAGCCAATATGCCCTGGATGCTGGCGGCCAGTCAGCGCTTGCGCGCGGTGTTCGCCGGGCAGCTGGTTGATCTGGTGCCGTCTTACACCACGCTGATGGTGCATTTCGACCTGCTGCAACTGTCGCCGGACCAGGCCCGCACCTTGATTCGAGAGGCGCTGGAAAACCTGCAGCCGGATAACGGCAGCGGCGGGCGCCAGCACGAGATTCCGGTGTGGTACGACCTGAGTGTCGGTCCGGAACTGAGCCTGCTGGCCGAGCGTTGTGCTACCTCGGTGGCTGATATCGTGCGTCGGCACAGTGAACGCGAATATCAGGTGTTCGCCCTTGGTTTCGCCCCCGGTTTTGCCTTCATGGGCCTGGTTGAAGAGGCGCTGGCCGCGCCGCGCCTGGCCACTCCGCGCAAGCGCGTGGCGGCAGGCAGTGTCGGTATCGCCGAGCGCCAGACCGCGGCCTACCCGGCGGTGTCGCCGGGTGGCTGGAACCTGATCGGCCGTACCCCGAGCAAACTCTTTGACCGTGCACGTGACGGCTACAGCCTGTTGCAACCGGGCGACCGGGTGCGCTTCGTCGCCGTAGACCGCGCTACCTTCATCAACCTGGGCGGCGACGATACCCCGCTGGAGGCCTTGGCATGAGCCGCTTGTCGATCGAGGCCAGCACACCGTTGTGCCTGTTGCAGGATGCCGGACGTTTTGGCGTGCGCCATCTGGGCGTGACCCAGGGCGGGGCGCTGGACTGGGTATCGATGCGCTGGGCCAACTGGCTGCTGGGCAACCCTGGCGAGGCTGCGGTGGTGGAAGTGACCCTGGGAGGCTTCAGTCTGGTCGCCGAGCAGGATTGCTGTCTGGCGCTGACCGGTGCCGATCTGGATGCGCGAATCGACGGTGAGCCGCTTAAACCCTGGTCCAGCTTTACCCTGAACCGAGGCCAGCGTCTGCGCCTTAACCAGCCATTGCAGGGCGCTCGCGCCTATCTGGCCGCGCCTGGAGGTTTTGTTGCGCCGCAGGTGCTGGGCAGTTGTGCCAGTGTTGTGCGTGAGGAACTGGGCGGGCTTGATGGACTGGGTTCAGCGCTGGCCAAGGGGCACCAGCTCGAATACCGCGGAACGGCTCCAGGGCTGAAAACAGTGCCTGAGGGATTGCGGCCAGACCTGACTGACAACAGCGCACTCGATCTGGTACTGGGTGCACAGATCGGCGATTTCAGCGGCATCAGCCTGTTTGAAGCGTTCAACCGTGACTGGACCCTGGACAGCCGCGCCGACCGCATGGGCATGCGTTTGCTGGGCCCTGCCTTGCAGTATCAGGGCGCGCCGATGATTTCCGAGGGGATTCCGCTGGGAGCGGTGCAGGTGCCACCGGATGGGCAGCCGATCGTGCTGCTCAATGATCGCCAGACCATTGGCGGTTATCCGCGGTTGGGGGCGTTGACGCCGTTGGCGCTGGCGCGGCTGGCGCAGTTGTTGCCGGGGAGTGTGGTCAGGTTCAAGCCAGTGGTTCAGGAGCTGGCCTGGCAGCAGCAGAGGGCATTTCTTCAGCGGTTTGTTGCCTGATCTGGCCCTATCGCCGGCAAGGCCGGCTCCCACAATGTCCAAGGTTGCATTAAACACTGTGGGAGCCGGCCTTGCCGGCGATGGGCAGCACAGCGGCCTCAAGGCCTACTTGGACAAAAACCGCATCCCTTCTTCCAACCCACGCAAGGTCAACGGATACATCCGGTCCTCGATCAACTCGCGCACGATGTTGGTCGAAGCGGTATATCCCCAGGTGTCCTTGGGGTAAGGGTTGATCCAGATAAGCTTCTTGTACTTCTCCATGAAGCGCTGCATCCACACGTAACCGGCTTCTTCGTTCCAGTGCTCGACGCTACCGCCCGGCTGGGTGATCTCGTAGGGCGCCATGGCCGCATCGCCAACGAACACCACTTTGTAGTCGGCGCCGTACTTGTGCAGCAGGTCCATGGTCGAAGTGCGCTCGGAGGTGCGGCGCATGTTGTTCTTCCACACCGACTCATAAACGAAGTTGTGGAAGTAGTAGTACTCCAGGTGCTTGAACTCGGTCTTGCAGGCCGAGAACAGCTCTTCGCAGATCTTCACGTGAGCGTCCATCGAGCCGCCAATGTCGAACAGCAGCAGCAACTTGACGCTGTTGCGCCGCTCCGGGCGCATCTGGATGTTGAGCAGGCCGGCATCGCGGGCGGTGTGGTCGATGGTGCCGTCGATATCCAGCTCCTCGGCCGCACCCTGGCGCGCGAACTTGCGCAAGCGGCGCAGGGCCAGCTTGATATTGCGCGTGCCCAGCTCGACCTGGTCATCGAGGTTCTTGTACTCGCGCTGGTCCCAGACCTTGACCGCCTTGCCCTGGCGCTTGCCGGCATCGCCGATGCGAATCCCTTCGGGGTTGTAGCCCCCCGAACCGAACGGGCTGGTACCGCCGGTGCCGATCCACTTGTTGCCACCGGCATGGCGTTCCTTCTGTTCTTCCAGGCGTTTTTTGAACTCTTCGATCAGCTTGTCCAGACCGCCCAGGGACTGGATCTGCGCGCGTTCCTCGTCGGTCAGCGAGCGCTCGAACTCCTTGCGCAGCCAGTCTTCGGGAATCAGCGCTTCCAGGTGCCGGTCGAGGTTTTCCAGGCCCTTGAAGTAGGCGGAAAAGGCCCGGTCGAACTTGTCGAAATGCCGTTCGTCCTTGACCAGGATCGCCCGCGACAGGAAGTAGAACTCGTCCATGTCGGCAAAGGTCACCCGCTGCTTGAGGGCATTGAGCAGATCAAGCAGCTCACGCACCGATACGGGTACTTTGGCCGCGCGCATTTCATTGAACAGATTGAGCAGCATGGCAATTGCCCCCGGGCTCAGCGATTACCGCGACGGCTCATGAAGGCCAGGCGCTCGAGCAGTTGCACGTCCTGTTCGTTTTTCACCAGGGCACCGGCCAACGGCGGGATGGCCTTGGTCGGATCGCGCTCACGTAGCACGGCTTCGCCGATGTTGTCGGCCATCAGCAGCTTGAGCCAGTCGACCAGTTCCGAGGTCGACGGCTTTTTCTTCAGGCCCGGTACCTTGCGTACATCGAAGAACACGTCCAGCGCTTCGCTGACCAGGTCTTTCTTGATGTTCGGGTAGTGCACATCGACGATCTGCTGCAGGGTGTCGCGGTCGGGGAAGGCGATGTAGTGGAAGAAGCAGCGGCGCAGGAAGGCGTCTGGCAGCTCTTTTTCGTTGTTCGAGGTAATGATGATGATCGGACGCTGCTTGGCCTTGATCGTCTCGTCGATCTCGTAAACGTAGAACTCCATCCTGTCCAGTTCCTGCAACAGGTCGTTGGGGAACTCGATGTCGGCCTTGTCGATTTCGTCGATCAGCAGAATGACCCGCTCTTCGGATTCGAACGCTTCCCAGAGCTTGCCCTTCTTCAGGTAGTTGCGCACGTCGTGGACCTTGTCCACCCCCAGTTGCGAGTCACGCAGGCGGCTGACCGCATCGTACTCGTAGAGGCCCTGGTGAGCCTTGGTGGTCGACTTGATGTGCCAGGTAATCAGCTTGGCGCCAAAGGATTCGGCCAACTGTTCGGCGAGCATGGTCTTGCCGGTGCCGGGTTCGCCCTTGACCAGCAGTGGCCGTTCCAGGGTGATCGCCGCGTTGACTGCCAGTTTCAGGTCGTTGGTGGCGACGTAGGTGCTGGTGCCTTCGAACTTCATGAACCGATCCTCTAACGTAGTGCCGGGGTACATGGCCCCTGGCCGAAAAATTGTCGTGCACGACTATAACGCGGGCTCTGGTCGACTGGGAACGCAGACGGCCCATTCAGTCTCTGAATGGCCCGTCACTCGGTGACTTAGTCAGACTTGGGCGGCGGCTGTTCATAACGTGCATTGAAGGCCTGAACGAAACCATTGCGCAGAATCTGCAAGAAGGCTTCGAAGGCGCTGATATCGCGCTGATGCACGCTGCCACGCAGTTCCACACGGGTGGCGAACTGGTTCTTGCGCTGATTTTTCAGCACGGTTTCCCCGCCGCCGACCAGTGCTTCCCAGATTGAGCGGAAAAAGCCTTTCTCTTCGTCTTTTACGTCCTGCTGCCAGTTGAACACATCGACGTCGCGCAATAGAGGCTTGATGTAACCGCTGAGCCGGCCTTTTTCGGCTTCGGCCTCGATCACCAGGTCACCATGGCCGGCATTGAAGTCGAACTTGCCGTAGGCACTGGCGAAGTCATTGAGCCGGCGCAGCTGGATGCCGGTGGCGCGCAGGCGGAACTGAAAGTTGTCGAAGTCGCTGAACGGATCGAAGGTGGCGCTGCTTTCCACCGCGGCATCGCCCAGCAGGCGAGCCTTGCCGGTGAAGCGGGCATCGCGGCGGCCCTTGAGGTCTTCGACGTTGGTCAGGTTGCGGATGCTGGCATCCAGTTGCGTGGCCTTGAGGTCGACCGGCGGCTTGGAGCTGAAGTTGCGAAAGGTCAGGGTGCCGTTGTCGATGCGCACTTCGTTGAGGGTGATGGGCAGCAGTTTTTCCAGCTGTTGGCGCCAGTCAGTACCTTGCCCGTTTTGGGTCGTCTGCTTGCTGGCGCCATCGACGAAGTTGAGCTCGGGGCGCACGAAGAGCACTTCGGCGACCACCGCGTGGTCATACCACAGCGCATGCCAGCTGACCGACAGGTCGATCAACGGCGCCTGGAGAAACGGCACGGGCACCTTGCCGTTGTTCTTGACGATGGTCAGGCCATTGATCTTGTACGCACCGCGCCACAACGCGAGATCGACATCTGCCAGCTGACCGCGGTAGTCGCCCATGTCGGCAAGCTTGTCGTTAAGGTAGTTGCGCACCAGCACTGGCAAGGCCAGGTGCAGGGCCAGCAGTAACAGACCAATGCTTAGCAGCCCCCACAAAGGCCAGCGGTAGCGACGTTTCATCGGTGGCAGTTCCCGGCAGGGTAGTAATCGGTTGACCCCCGTCAACGGCAGGGGTTCGCCGGATATGGACGCACTGGCGCTGCAGGCTTACCCTTGAAGTTTTCCTGCCGGTGCTTAAAAGGACGACCCCGCTATGAGCCGTATTTTTGCTGACAATGCGCATTCCATCGGCAATACGCCGCTGGTGCAGATCAACCGCATCGCCCCGCGCGGCGTGACTATCCTGGCCAAGACCGAAGGGCGTAACCCGGGTTATTCGGTCAAATGCCGGATCGGCGCGAACATGATCTGGGACGCGGAAAGCAGCGGCAGGCTCAAGCCGGGCATGACCATTGTCGAGCCGACCTCGGGCAATACCGGCATCGGCCTGGCCTTTGTTGCTGCTGCGCGTGGCTACAAACTGCTGCTGACCATGCCGGCATCGATGAGCATCGAGCGGCGCAAGGTACTCAAGGCGCTGGGCGCCGAACTGGTGTTGACCGATCCTGCCAAAGGGATGAAAGGGGCGATTGAGAAGGCCGGTGAAATCGTGGCCAGTGACACAGCCCAGTACTTCATGCCGGCCCAGTTCGATAACCCGGCCAACCCTGCGATTCACGAGAAAACCACCGGCCCGGAGATCTGGAACGATACCGACGGTGCGGTCGATGTACTGGTTGCGGGTGTCGGCACCGGTGGCACCATCACCGGGGTGTCGCGCTACATCAAACAGACGCAGGGTAAGGCGATCCTTTCCGTGGCCGTCGAACCTTTGGCTTCGCCGGTGATCACCCAGACCATGACCGGCCAGGAGGTCAAGCCCAGCCCGCACAAGATCCAGGGCATTGGTGCCGGCTTCGTGCCAAACAACCTCGACCTGAAAATGGTCGATCAGGTCGAGCTGGTCAGTGACGAGGAGTCCAAGGTCATGGCCCTGCGCCTGATGCAGGAGGAGGGCATTCTCTGCGGGATTTCCTCCGGTGCGGCGATGGCAGCAGCGGTGCGCCTGGCGGAGAAGCCTGAAATGCAGGGCAAGACCATCGTCGTGATCCTGCCCGATTCCGGGGAGCGCTACCTCTCGAGCATGCTCTTCAGCGACCTGTTCACCGACCAGGAGAACCAGCAGTAAAGCGCTTTGGCGCTGATCAAGAGCAATAATCAGCGCCGGGCACTGTTGCACAATCCTTAATACTGAATGCTGGCAACGGTTATTTTTACCGTTGCCAGATCGGTTTATGATGTTTGATTAATCCGGCAGCAATGGCTTGATCGAAATTCCAAGGAGTGTTGCATGACTGTTTCTTTAGTCGCCAAGGCAGGTGTATTGCTGATGTTTTTCGGCAGCACGTTGTATGTGCACCTGCGCGGCAAGGCGCGCTTGCCGATGTTGCGCCAGTTCGTCAACCATTCGGCGCTGTTCGCCCCCTATAACGCCTTGATGTACCTGTTTTCCGGCGTGCCCTCCAAACCCTACCTGGACCGCAGCCGCTTTCCCGAGCTCGATGTACTCAAGGACAACTGGGAAGTTATCCGCGAAGAGGCCATGCACCTGTTCGACGAGGGTTACATCCGCGCCGCCGAGAAAGACAACGACGCCGGTTTCGGTTCGTTCTTCAAGAAGGGCTGGAAGCGTTTCTACCTGAAGTGGTACGACAAAGCGCTGCCATCGGCGCAAGCGCTGTGCCCGAAGACCGTCGAGCTGGTCAACAGCATCCCCAACGTCAAGGGCGCGATGTTTGCGTTGCTGCCGGGGGGGAGTCACCTCAACCCGCACCGTGACCCGTTCGCCGGCTCCCTGCGTTATCACCTCGGCCTGTCGACGCCAAACTCCGACAACTGCCGGATCTACGTCGATGGCCAGGCTTATGCGTGGCGCGACGGCGAAGACGTGATGTTCGATGAAACCTATGTGCACTGGGTGAAGAACGAAACCGAGACTACCCGGGTGATCCTCTTCTGTGATGTCGAGCGTCCGCTCAACAGTCCGCTGATGACCCGCATCAACCGCAAGGTCAGCGCCTTCCTTGGCCGCGCCACCGCGCCGCAGAACACTGATGACGAGCGCGTCGGCGGGATCAACCGGGCCTATGCCTGGAGCAAGCGCTTCAGCAATGTGATCAGCGGCCAGGTCAAACAGTTCAAGCGTGCCAATCCCAAGGCCTACCGGGTGTTGCGTCCGGTGCTGGCGGTGGTGGTGGCTTATCTGCTGTATCACTGGTTGTTTTGAGCCTTGATCACCGGCAAGGCCAGCTCCCACAAGGACTGTAGGCACTGATCCATTGTGGGAGCCGGCCTTGCCGGCGATCAAGGCACCACTGACTTGCATGCCAGAATCACTCTGGCTATAGTCAGACCCACTTCACCTCACCGAAGACCTGCTCATGCCAGCTTCCCCACTCAGCACCGTATTCGCTACCGCGCCCGACGCGGTGGTAGTCGTGCGTGGGAATCAGCAGCCGGCCATGATCAGTCACTACCCACCACCTGTCAGTAGCGTGGTTGTGTGCGTTGTCGCACCACCAGGCGTGGTAGTGCTGGGCTAAGCGGCCAACCGCTGCGTCCCGACACACCTGCACCCTACTGAATACGGTTGGCTGCCCCCTGCGGGCAGTGCCGTTCGGCTTATCTGCCCGAATTACAGGTGGCATTCATGTTTGCTCTATCGAAAGAATCCGTGGCCTCGGCGGCCACCACCAGCCTGTTCGTCCTGCTCTGGAGTAGCGGGGCGATCGTCTCCAAACTGGGCCTGGCCCATGCCAGTCCCTTTGCTTTCCTGCTGATGCGTTCAGCCCTGGCCCTGTGCGGTCTGTTGCTGCTCGCACCGTTGCTCAAACTTCGCTGGCCGCGCGGGCGGGCGGCGGTGCTGCAAGCGCTGGCCACCGGTTGCGTGTTGCTCGGTGCCTACCAGATCTTCTACCTGCTGGCGCTGAACACCCAGGTCACCCCCGGCGTCATGGCCACGGTCATGGGCGTGCAGCCTATCCTCACCGTGGTATTGATGGAGCGTCAGCGTTCCTGGAGCCGTTTGTTTGGTCTTGGCCTGGGCTTGAGCGGGCTGATCATGGTGGTCTATCAGGGGATCAATCTGGGAGGGATTTCCCTGATGGGGATGCTCTTTGCACTGCTGGCGCTGGCGAGCATGACCTTCGGCTCGATCATGCAGAAACGAATCACCAGCAACCCCATGGGCACCTTGCCGCTGCAGTACATCGCCGGGTTGCTGATGTGTGCGGTGTTTGCGCCGTTGCAGCCGCTGCATGTCGAGCTGACCGGCAGTTTCATCGGCGCTTTGCTGTGGATGGGGCTGGTGGTCTCGTTGCTGGCGACGCTGCTGCTGTACCGGCTGATTGCCAGGGGCAACCTGGTCAATGTCACCAGCCTGTTCTACCTGGTGCCCGCGGTGACGGCGGTCATGGACTACCTGATCTTCGGTAACCGTCTGGCGGCGTTGAGCCTGTTGGGTATGGGACTGATCGTGATCGGCCTGCTGTTTGTGTTCCGCAAGCCAGCGGCTGCAGCGGCGCAACTTCAGGCTGATTGATATCCGCTACATCGCGGGGCAAGCCCGCTCCTACCGACCCGGTGGGAGCGGGCTTGCTCCGCGATCAGGCGCGAACCGAGGCGGGCTTGAGCACCAACCACAACGCCACAGCAATCAACACCCCGCCATACAGATGCGCCATCGACAGCGGCTCGTCCAGCAGCCAGGCACCCCAGAGCACCCCGAACGCCGGGATCATGAAGGTCACGGTGCTGGCTTTGACCGGGCCGATTTCGCTCAGCAGGCGGAAATAAAGAATGTAGGCAAACGCGGTACACACCAGGCCCAGGCCCAGCAGCGACAGCCACACCTCCCAGCCGCCCCAGCTCGCCAGTGGCTGGGTGACCACGCTGTAAGCAAACAACGGCAACAGCAGCAAGGTCGCCCCCATCATGCTGCCCAGGGCCGACAGCCGGCTGTCGAGGCCGCCCTGATGATCGAGCCAGCGGCGCGCAAGAAAGCCGGCAAAGCCGTAGCAGGTGGTCGCCGCCAGGCATGAAATGGCCCCTTGCAGCAGCTTGTGGTCAAACGCCACCGGGCCCGCACCGCTGAGAATGCCGACACCGAACAATCCAAGGAAAATGCCGCTGAGCTTGGCCAGGGTCATCGGTTCACGGAAGAACAACGCACCAATCAGCACGCCCATCAGTGGGATGATTTATGCGTTATGATGATTGCTCGCAAACCAGCATCATCAGGCAGACGCCATGCCCAAAGCCTATTCATACATCCGGTTCAGTTCTGACCAGCAGAAGCATGGTGCCAGCCTTGAGCGCCAAAAAAGCATGGTGGCGGGATGGCTGGAACGTAACCCGGAATACACCCTTTACACTGGCGACCCATATGAAGACCTTGGCAAGTCTGGTTGGAGTGGGGAGCATCTTGAGAACGCCTTTGGGAGACTACTGGCTGCTGTTGAGAATGGCACCATCAAGCCGGGTGATTGCATCCTAATCGAAGCCGTCGATAGGGCCGGGCGTATGGAGCCCATGCAGATGCTCAACATCCTAACGGGCATAACATCGAAGGGTGTGAGTCTGGTGTCTCTGGACGATGGTTTGACGTATGACAACACCCCCGGCAAGGCAAACAACCTCTTCCTACTCGTTGCCAAGGTTCAACAGGCTTACAACTACTCCGATGCACTGTCCCGACGAGTAAAGGATGCGTATGCACGCAAGCGGGAGAAAGCTGCCCAAGGGATAACTACCAAGCGTAGAACCCCGGCATGGCTCACTACAGGTGGTGAGTTGATTCCAGAGGTTGTGAGGTTCGTTGTACAGGCGTTTGAAGACTATGCAGCGGGGTTGGGTGAACGTCGCATCCATCGCCGCATATATGAGCACCCAGAGTGCCCGCCCGAGTTGGCGAAGCTGAGCCCCGGCACTGTGAAGAAATGGTTTAACAACAAGACTGCCATTGGTTATTGGGGAGAGGTTCCCAACGTATACCCGGCTGCTGTGAACGATGAACTGTTCTACCTCGTTCAGAAGCGCATGGCAGATAAGTACAAACCCAAGCCGTCTGGCAGTCGGAATATGATGGTTGGGCTTGTTAAGTGTGCTCGCTGCGACTCCAATCTCGTGCTACGGGATAACCTGAAATCACCACCCGCATTCCTGTGTGTAAGGTACGTTCGACTTGGCAAGAAAGGTTGCGATAACAACAAGTCCATTCCATACAGTGTGATTGATTACATACGTTCACAAACCACGTTTGAAGCAATGCAGCGAGCGCAGCAACTTAACCGGATGACCAGCACGGAAAAGAGATTGATTGTCATCAATGGTGAGTTGGATGGCCTTACACAACAGCGAGACAACGCAATATCCCTTGCTATCAAGTATGGTGAGACTCCTAAGCTGGCTGAGGAACTGGAAAGCCTGACAGCGAATATTAAGCGGCTGGAAACAGAACGTTCTGCCCTACAAGCCCAGCCTGACAAGATCGACGTAGATGAAGCAATTGAACTACACGAAGACTTGGTAGACGAAGATCGTGAAAAGTTGTCTGCATTGCTTGAACAGGCTGGCTATCGAATCGTCTGTGATGGTGAAGAGATAATAGTGAATGAGCCTGCAATGTGTGATCTGTCACCAGTACAGAACATCGTTTATCAAGGCGTAAACCGCAAGGACTGGACATATAAGATGCTGTGGAACGGCAACCACATTGAGATTGATACGCCACGCAAACTTCAGAAAAGCTGGGGGAATTTGAACGTGAATACCCCGAGGATGCGGCGAAGATCAAAGCCAGCCAATGACCCTCACGGATTGAAAGTTACACCCCGTAAAATTTTGGAATCGTGTTATCGAGCCAGTTACTGGTTCTGATTTCTCCGGTGGGCACAAGAAGAAGCGCTAGATGATGCCCATGAGCGCTTGAAAGCATTGCTTGAGTAAACTGGATAAAATAAAATCTACGACGGTCTCCGGTGCCTATGAGCCAATCGGCCTATGGATGATCAACACCTAATCCTATACGGAAGGGAAACCAGTTGGGAAGAGAGGAAATCCAAAGCAATGAAAAACTTCTTATTAAAATTTTCAAAGCCATAATGGATTTGATGTGTAATTATTCTCGCAAGAGAAAAGTTATAATCCTGGGCGGGGGGGTTATGGAGTAACGCACATATGAGGTTCCAATGATAGAGTGGCTTGGGTTGTCTGGTCCTTGAGCTTAAATAAAACAAATGGAATAAACTGATGCTGTTTAACTCTCCGGAATTTATATTTTTATTTTTACCGGTAGTGCTAATGGTGTACTTTTCGCTTTCACGAATGGCGAATAAGCGACCTGCTAAGTACTGGCTGGTGGTTGCCTCTCTGTTTTTCTATGGGTGGTGGGAGGTAAGTTATCTGGTTCTGATCTTGTTTTCGATAGTGGTAAATTTCTATGTTGGTGATTTCATATTAACATTCCGCGAGAGTGGTCGGCAGAAACAGGCAAAGAGCCTGATGATTGCGGGAATCATTTTCAATGCGTCGCTTTTGTCTTATTATAAATATGCAAATTTTGTTCTGGAGAATTTTGCGCTAGTTACTAGTCAAGATTTTCACTCGCTAGATATTGTACTTCCGCTGGCTATCAGTTTCTTTACGTTCCTGCAGATTGCATACTTGGTAGACTGCTATAAAGATCATGATAAGCGCTATGACTTTCTAGATTACACTCTTTTCGTAACCTTCTTTCCTCATCTTATCGCAGGGCCTCTAATTCACCATAAGCAAATGATGCCGCAGTTTCTTCAACGAGAGAATTGGAGGTTTATTTCTAGTAATTTCTCTAAGGGTCTATTTATTTTTAGTTTGGGCCTATTCAAAAAAATGGTGATCGCTGACTCCTTTGCTGTATGGGCTACGGCCGGATTTGATGGCGATCATGTAATGACTTTTTTTGATGCCTGGGGGGCAAGTCTAAGTTATACATTTCAGCTTTATTATGATTTTTCAGGTTACTCCGATATGGCTATAGGGGCCTCCCTGATGTTCAATATAGTCTTGCCGGTAAACTTTAATTCGCCATATAAGGCTGTAAATATTCAAGACTTCTGGCGGCGCTGGCATATAACTCTGTCTCAGTGGCTTCGTGACTATATCTATATACCACTAGGTGGGAATCGCGGTACTCAGATAGGTACAAGTGTCAATCTTTTCTTAACCTTTCTTGTCGGTGGTGTTTGGCATGGAGCTGGCTGGACTTTTGTGATATGGGGTGCGCTCCATGGGGGGGCGTTAGTCGTTCACAGGTTCTGGCAGCGTGCAGGTTTTAAGATGAATATGCTGCTAGGTTGGTTTTGCACTTTTATGTTTGTCAATTTTGCGTGGGTATATTTCCGTGCGCAAAATTTGGAGGATGCACATCGAGTTATCAAAGGAATGATCGGGCTTAACGGGTTTGAAGTGTCTCCAAGATTTGTCGCTATGTTTGGGAGCGCTTGGGAATGGGTGCGGATTCCAGCTGGTCCGGCGGTTCATTTTTCTACTGATTTAATTTTTTTGCCGTGTTTGTTGGCTGTCGGGGTACTGACTTTATTGGCTCCGAATGTTACGCAAATGACGAATTTTTCTCAGGGCTACAGTGGGCGTTTTTCGTATATGAAGACTGTGAGGTTTGCGACTCTTGCAGGAGTTTCAGGTGGTGTAGGCGCAGTACTACTTTTTGTTAGCAGCTCTAGTGAATTTTTATACTTTAATTTTTAAGGTCTGCGCAATGAAGTATTACTTGGCGTTTATTGTTTCGTTTATATCTGTTCTTTTGGCTTTGCCTGCTTATAACTATGTTGTCGATTGGTATGGGGTGTTCCAAGGGGTTGACCAAGATGGGAATGTTTACATAAGGAAAAGACCGGAGCATTCATCGCCGGCCGAAAATGCCCAGCACCCATATCTTCGCTTTTCGCAGGCTCTGGAGTTTGTTAAGAGTTTCGATGGCAAATGCATGCTGGTGCTAGGGAGTTCTCGTGTTGGGACACTTTTTAGCGATGCTGAGATGTCAAGTCTGTTTGGTGTTCCGGTTTCTAAGCTGCAATATAATGGAAGTCCTATTGAAGAGGCCTTGCATAACGTAAAACTATTGGCGCATAACAAAGCCGTTCCGCAGCGATTAATTATAGGCATTGATGATTTCTCTCTGTTTTCGAGAGGCTTGCGTCAAGAGCTTAATCGGATGCCGCCTCCATTGGGAGTGGCGCAGAATTATATGTTTTGGAAGGCGATGCTTTATCGTTGGCCGTCTATGCAAAATCTTAGCGATAGCATAGGCCATGCTGCTGTTGCATATAAACCTTTGTCCAGTCGAGATGGTCGCGCTCCTGTTAAAAAAATTAATAATAATCTATATCTGTTGTCTTCAGTGGATACGTATCAGGGAAGATACTATGTTGATGAGGCTATTCAGGATGTGAAGGATATTCTTTCCATCGCTAAGGCGCATGATGCCAGTGTTGATTTTTTTATAACTCCGCGCTTTGTGTCTACTTACTATATGCGAGATCATGAATCTCTTCATGAGTTCAAAAGAAAACTTGCTGGGATAACTCCGTTTTATGATTTTAGCGGAGTTGTTTATGAAAATATAAGCCCCCGATTCTGGCTTGAAACAAGCCATCAAACCAATGAGGTAGGGCTGATTATTAGTGACTTGATAAAATCTGGTGGCTCTTCTGGTTTGTGGGGGCGACTAGTGAATAAAGATAATGTTGAAGATCATCTGCGCGACTTAAAAAATAATCTAATAAATAATGTCGGCTCTTGGCTTCTTGCTAAGCCGGATGGTGATATTCATCCTAAATTGTATTCTTGGCTGTTTCCGAGATATAAAAGTAGTTCGGCTCGTATTTCATCTGTTTCAGGCTTTAATGCACACGACTGGCATGTTGACGGTCAGAAGTTAACTCTGACTAGCAAGTCGCGTATTGTGACTATAGAAGTCCCTTCGACTGTTGGTGCTGATAGATTGCAGTTCTCTGTAGTGGGAGCACCTAGGGGGTTTTACACAAAGGAAAGATCTCGTAGGTATGTTGATCTTTTCGTTAATGGTGTTCCATATGGACACTTTATGTTTGGAATGGCGAGTGATGATGGTGCTATTTCGAACGAAAAAACTATCACAGTGCTCGGTGATTTTTCCCAAGGCGCAACGCTGGAGTTTGTAGTCCAGCCAGAAAAGCTTTCTGCTGATGAAGAATTCTTGGGGCTCGAATTTAAAGATACATTTGATGCTATTTACACTGGGAATCACCTCCATGCAGAGGCGGTTTCCTTTGAATTTTCGGGAGCGCTTCCTGCTTCTAAGTTTTCAAAGCCTAGCCCGCTTGATGCTGAAAGGCTTGCTCGGAATAAATTTAGACTCGAGAGCCTTGGTCAAATTTCCTCTGCCTTAGAGGAATACAAAAATGTGCATAAGAGCTATCCCGTTAGCTCAGGTTGGAACGGATTGTATAGTCGATATGGGACGTCTTCTCCGGACTGGATACCAGGTTTGGCCCCTGAATTTATCGATAAACTACCGCGAGATCCTAGAAATAACTCTGATGATACCCAGCAATATCTTTATCAATCTAATGGTCGTGATTACAAGCTGATTGCACACGGTGTTGATTCATTTGCGGGTGTGGGAAAGAAATTTGTAGACCCGAGGCGTCCTAGTTCGGCGTTTGGAGTTTGGACAAAGGAAGCGGCGAGCTGGTGATCTCACTCGCGGAAATATATACGGCTTTAGCTGGTTTTCTCATTGATTATTTATTGCATGTATCGATATAGCTGGATCGTGTAGTAAAGTACAAAGAGTGAGGGTGTTCGCTGCTGTTAGGGGCCTGTTTTCAAAAGGTGATTTAGGAATAACTCTCTGGGGCGCTTAACCCGCTCCAAATGGCACAAGGACGTGTTCTGGTGATTATCAAATATCCTGAACCCATCCTGAACCTAACGGAAAAGGCACAAATACATATAGAAAATGAGCTGTTTTTGCGTTTTGTGGGGTGAGGCAGCTGCAGGTAGCAGGAAACGAGATCCCGTGTTTTATGCAGTCTTGTTCCACAGGCGCTTAACAGTGCTCAAGCTGATTTTCAGTTCATCAACTACTTCTGATTGTGAGAAGCCTTGTGCTTTGAGGGACTGAACCTGTTCAGCAGAAGACTTAGCAGGGCGACCCAGTGTCTTGCCTTCTGATTTGGCACGACTCAAACCAGCCTGTGTGCGTTCAATCAGCAAGTCCCTTTCGAATTGCGCTACAGCAGCGAGAAGTGGGGCGCCTTGTGGAACATTATTAATCATGTTTCACGATAGTTTTTGATGATTATTTATTGAATCACCACAGTGCCTACGTCTTTGGCGTGGTGGCATTGAAGATTGCCGAGTAACCGGCCGGCAGCACCTGGGCCGCCACTGAGTAAAGCGTGGCCGGAATCCCCGAGTTGATCATGCCCAGCACCAGGCACGCCTTGAGCTTGCCGTTGAAATCCCAGCGCACCCGCAGCAGGGCGAGCATCACCAGCAGGCCAAGGCAGGCGATCGACACCCGGAAAAATGAAGTGGGCAGGGTGCCGAGCACCGGCGCGGTGATGCGCATGAACAGAAAGCTGGCCCCCCAGACAGCGGCAAGAATCAACAGGCGGGTAATGGCGATGGGGCTCATGGGGCTCTCCGGGTCCTTTGGGGCGGGGCGCGAGTTTACGTTACAACGCAGGCTGCGCTCTCTCCCTTTCTTGCGTTGAAATTCGCCAGTCGGTGAGATTGGCCGATACAGCCGTGTCGCCAGGCTTTCCCTGCCATCGGCGACTGGCTAAGCTCAGGCTTCGACATTCCCGCAGAGGTCTGATGTATGCCCCAGCACTGGCCGGCCGCCGATATCGCCCGGATGATCCTCGATGGCTTCGACGATTACCGTGAGCATTTTCGCCAGATCACCATCGGTGCCCGCGCCCGCTTCGAGCAGGCTCAGTGGCAACAGACCCAGAGCGCCTCGGCGGCGCGGATCAACCTCTACGAGGAAAAGGTCAGCGAAGTCAGTGCCTGGTTGCATCAGGCATTCGACGCCGAGGTGTTGCTGGAGGTGGCGCAGTGGCCGCTGGTCAAAAGCGCGTACATCGGCCTGATCGACCCGCGTCTGGACGATGAGCTGTCCGAGACCTGGTACAACTCGATCTTCTGCAGCCTGTTCAGCCATGACCTGATCAGCGATGGCTGCATGTTCATCCATACCACCCGGCCTTCGTTGCGTAGCCACGAGCGCGCGGCCCAGACGCGGACCTACCGGCCACAGGGCGGCCTGGCCAGTGTGCTGGCGCAAGTCTTCGACGATTATTGCTTCGACGTGGCCTATGGCGACCTTGCCGGCGACCTGGCCCGGCTCGAAGGGCAACTGCGCGAAAACCTGCCGGACTGGGTGTGCAAGGATCCGGCGCTGGCGGTTGAGTTGTTTACGCCGGTGTTGTACCGCAACAAAGGTGCCTACCTGGTCGGGCGCCTGTACACCCAGGATGAGCAGTGGCCGTTGGTGATCCCCTTGCTGCACCGCGAAGGCCACGGCATCGAGATCGACGCGCTGATCACCGATGAGGCCGAGGTGTCGATCATCTTTTCCTTCACCCGTTCCTATTTCATGGTCGATGTGCCGGTGCCAGCCGACTTTGTCAGCTTTCTCAAGCGCATCCTGCCGGGCAAGCACATTGCCGAGCTGTACACTTCGATTGGCTTCTACAAACATGGCAAGTCGGAATTCTACCGGGCCCTGATCAATCACCTGGCCAGCACCGACGACCGCTTCATCATGGCGCCCGGCGTACGTGGCATGGTCATGAGCGTATTCACCCTGCCGGGCTTCAACACCGTGTTCAAGATCATCAAGGACCGTTTTTCGCCGTCCAAGAGCGTCGACCGTGCCACGGTGATCGAGAAGTACCGCCTGGTGAAAAGCGTTGACCGGGTCGGGCGCATGGCCGATACCCAGGAGTTTTCCGACTTCCGCTTCCCCTTGAGCAAATTCGAACCCGAGTGCCTGGCCGAGCTGCTGGAGGTGGCGCCTTCGACGGTGCAGGTGGAAGGCGACACCGTGCTGGTGCGCCACTGCTGGACCGAACGGAGGATGACCCCGCTCAACCTCTACCTGGATAACGCCAACGACGCCCAGGTGCGTGAAGCGCTGGAAGACTACGGTCTGGCCATCAAGCAGCTGGCGGCGGCGAATATCTTTCCTGGCGACATGTTGTTGAAGAACTTCGGCGTTACCCGGCATGGTCGTGTGGTGTTCTACGACTATGACGAAATCTGTTTTCTCACTGAGGTCAATTTTCGCTACATCCCGCCACCGCGTTATCCCGAGGACGAAATGTCCGGCGAGCCGTGGTATTCGATTGGTCCGCTCGACGTGTTTCCCGAAGAGTTTCCGCCGTTCCTGTTTGCCGACAGCGGGCAGCGCCGGCTGTTCAGCCAGTTGCATGGTGAGTTGTACGATGCCGATTACTGGAAGAGCCTGCAGGAGGCGATTCGCGGCGGTAAGGTGATCGATGTGTTCCCTTACCGGCGCAAGGCTCGGGAGTGTTGAGCAGTATCGCGGGGCAAGCCCGCTCCCACTGGGCTAACCCTGCATGCACTTGAGCTGACTGAAGTCCTTGCGCACCTGGCTCAGCTTCTGTTCCAGGTGCTGGCGCTGCTGTTCACTGCTCTGGGCCATGATGTCGACCAGCAGACGCCGGGCTTCTCGTTCAGCGCGCTGGTTAACCTGACGATACTCCGGGGTCCACAGGCTTTCGCGGTTTTTCAGCAGTTGTTCAAGGCGTGGCTCGAAACTGGCGCTTTGGCGTTGTTCCATGGCCTCGCTGAAATGCGCCTGCCAGTTCGCCCGGTTGGCGATCGATTGACGGTTCTGTTCACCCAGACCTTGCGACCAGGTCATGATGCGCACCTGTTGCTGCGGGCTTAACTCGCCCAGCCAGGGGGTCAAACGCTTTTCCATGCGCTCGGCACGCGCCTGGATCTGCCGGGCCAGGGGTGTTTTGACGAACTTGGCCTGGCGCTCGCGAATGTCTTCAGTAAAGGCCTGGCGCATCTCGCGCACCTGCTCATCGTCCATGGCCCTGAGCAACTGCGCCGCGGAAGGGGTGATCTGATCCGCGACCTTGGCGATGGCCTGTTTGGCTTGCTGTGTGCGGACCTGCAGTTGCTGCTCGGTGACCTGGCCGCTGGCGACCATCTGTCGGACTTCATCGATCCAGGTCAGGTACCCCGGCAATTGCGTACGGCAATGCCAGGCCAGGTGCTGTTTCAGGCGCTGGTTGAGCCAGGTCTTTTGCTGGCGGTTCATGTTCAGGTAGTCGTTCAGCGTCCAGGGCACCAGTACATCGAGGTTGCGGTAGGCCAGGTCGATGCGGCTGCAGGCCACGGCCAGCAGGGCAGGCACGAGCAGGAACAGGCAGGGGCGCAGGTACTTGCACAGGCAGGCGTACATGAGCGAATCCTTGCAGTGGCTTGCTTGTCTTTATAGATCAGCATGGCGCATTGCGGTTCCTTTTGCCGGTTGGGTGTAGAATGCCGACCTCGCAAAGAGGATTTCCGGAAATGGCTTTAGTTGGGCGTTACAACAGTTTGCAAATCGTGAAACACACGGACTTCGGCCTGTACCTGGACGGCGGCGCGGATGGCGAAATCCTCCTGCCTAACCGCTACATTCCCAAGGACACGCCCACTGAGGTCGAAGACTGGCTGAACGTCTTCGTCTACCTGGACAGCGAAGACAAGCTGATCGCAACCACCGAAAAGACCAAACTGCAGGTCGGTGAGTTCGCCAGCCTCAAGGTCAAGGAAATCAACAGCATCGGCATCTTCCTCGACTGGGGCCTGCCGAAGGACCTGTTGATGCCGTACTCCGAAGAAAAGCGCCAGATGAAAGCCGGCGAATACTGCGTGGTGCATGCTTACCTGGACAAGCGCACCCGCCGTATCACTGCGACCGCGCGCCTGGACCGTTACCTGGACAAGGTGCCGGCGACCTACAAGGTCGGCCAGGAGGTTGATCTGCTGGTGGCCGAAGAAACCCCGATGGGCTTCAAGGCGATCATCAACAACAAGCACTGGGGCTTGATCCACAAGAACGAGGTGTTCAAGTTCCTGCGTTCGGGCAAGCAGGAGAAGGGTTACATCAAGGAGCTGCGCAGCGACGGCAAGATTGCCCTGAGCCTGCAGCCGATTGGTCAGGACCTGGCCAACAGCCTCAACGACAAGATCCTTGCCAAGCTCAAGGACGCCAACGGTGTGCTGCCGGTCAGCGACAAGAGCGACCCGCAACTGATCAGCGATATGTTCGGGGTCAGCAAGGGCAACTTCAAGAAGGCCATCGGCGCCTTGTACAAGGATGGCCGCATCGTCATCCACGCTGACCGCATCGAACTGGTCTGATCAGGCCTGGCGAAAGCCTGCAAAGCTCAGGTTTTCGCCACCTGGGCGCAGGTCCTGGAGCAGTGAGTCGCGGTCAGCGCTCAGCGCCAGGCTGATGGTCGAGCGCCGCTTGCCGGGGTGGCGCACTTCCATCTTCTCCAGATGGGCCTTGAGGAAGTTCACCGGCACCTTCAAGTGCTGCAACTCGTCGGTCTCGGGCGTGTGCAACAGCAGGTTGACCCAGTCGGCTGCCCCTTTGCGCAGTACCAGCTTCACCGGCACATCGAACCACCACAGGCTGCGCTTGCTGTCGAGCACGGCGAACAGGGTGTTGTCGCTGGAGAGTACCGGTTTTCCCAGCTCCAGATTACGACGGGCGATGGCGGCGGGTTTGTCGAGTTTCATGCAGGTTCCTACGGGTGACGCTTGAAAGGTCGGCTATTGTGCTGGCAATGCGGCGAAACATAAAGCGGCGCGGCGATCGATCATCCGACCTGTGACAAATAATTGAAACTCCTGAATACAGCCACGGGTCCACAGACTGTCAATGCTGACAGCCCCGTTTTTCCCTTTCAGGAGAACTCCCATGAGTGGCACCAAAGATAAAGTCAAAGGTTTGGCCAACGAAGCGGTTGGCAACATCAAGCAAGGTGTTGGCAAAGCAACCGACAATGAGCGGCTGCGCGCCGAGGGTGAGTTGCAGGAGCGCAAAGGCGAAGCCCAGCAAGTGGTTGGAAAGGTCAAGGATGCATTGAAAAAGCCTTGATGGCTGTAGGTCTAGTTTCGCGACGGCCACCCTTGGTGGCCGTTGTGCTATCTGCCGCAAACAATAGCAACTTGGCGGCGATCGTCGTTTAGACTTCAGTGCAGACCTTAGTGAGGAGCCGAGCTCATGTCCCTCGAGCGGCGAAAGGAGACGCTATGATTTTCCCCGACCTGCGCGGCTTGCCGTTGCATCGCGTGCTGGTGCGCACCGTCAAGGAGTTTCTCGATGACGAGATGTCTACCTATGCCTCGGCATTGGCCTACCAGATGCTGTTCTCGCTGTTTCCCTTCCTGTTGTTCCTGATTGCGCTGATCGGCTTCCTGCACCTGCCGGACTTTTTCTCCTGGCTGCGCCTGCAGTCGGAACTGGTATTGCCGCCCCAGGCGCTGGAACAGGTCAATCCGGTGATCGACCAGTTGCAGCAGTCCAAGGGCGGCCTGCTTTCGGTCGGTATCGTTATCGCCTTGTGGACGGCGTCGGCGGGCGTGCGGCTGATGATGAGCGCGATGAACGCGGCCTACGATGTGGTCGAAGGCCGTCCGGTGTGGAAGCGCATTCCCTTGTCGGTGATCTATACCGTGGGCATCGCCGGCATGCTGCTGGCCACGGCCGCCTTGATGGTGCTCGGGCCGCAGGTCATGGAATGGATTGCCTCGCAGATCGGCATGCAGGAGTTCATTGTCACGGTGTGGACGATACTGCGCTGGCCGGCGATCATTATTCTGATGATGATGGCGGTGGCGTTGATCTATTACGTAATGCCGGATGTTAAACAGGAGTTTCGTTTTATTACCCCGGGCTCGGTGCTGGCGGTGGTGGTGTGGATCATCGCGTCGTTGGCGTTCGGTTATTACGTAAAGACCTTCGCCGACTATAATGCGATGTATGGCAGCATCGGTGCGATCATTGTCTTGCTACTGTATTTCTATATTTCTGCTGCCGTTTTGTTATTGGGAGCGGAAATGAATGCGGTGATTGAGCATATGTCTGCCGAGGGTAAGAATCCGGGTGAGAAACAAGCCGGTGACGCCCCCCACGAACATGATAAAAAGCATGTTTCCGGGTTGGGACGCGATCATTCGCTCGATCACCCGGCCACGCCGGAAGGTGAACCCTTGAGTCGTACATCCCATGATTCGTGACATTCTGAAAATGGGCGATGAGCGCTTGCTGCGCATCGCCCCGCCAGTACCGCAACAACTGATCGGCAGTGCCGAGCTTGAGCAGTTGATTGCCGACATGTTCGAGACCATGCATCACGTCGGCGGTGTTGGCCTGGCCGCGCCGCAGATTGGGGTCGACCTGCAACTGGTGATTTTCGGCTTCGAGCGCAGTGAGCGTTATCCGGATGCCGAGCCGGTGCCGCAAACCATACTGCTCAATCCGCTGATCACCCCCATAGGCACCGAAGTTGAAGATGGCTGGGAAGGGTGTCTGTCGGTACCGGGCCTGCGCGGTGTGGTCCCGCGTTTCCGGCGTATCCGCTATGAGGGGGTCGACCCGCAAGGGCAGGTGATCGACCGCTTGGCAGAGGGCTTTCATGCGCGTGTGGTGCAGCATGAATGCGATCACCTGATAGGGCGCTTGTACCCTTCGCGTATCCACGACTTCAACAAGTTCGGCTACACCGAGGTGTTGTTCCCCGGGCTGGATCCTGCCAGCGACGACTGAGGCCGGGCCATTGCCAGCAGTGGCTTGCTGCGCTGGTAACGCGCCAGGCGTTCGGCCAGCAGGGCGGGCAGGTCGGTGCAGGGGCTGAAGCCCAAGCGCTGGTAGAAGGAGCCGAGGTCGGGATGGCAGAACAGCCAGGTCGTACCCGCGCTGCTGTGCATGGCTGTCTCGATCAAGTGCCGGGCAATCTCCCGGCCCCTCCAGTTTTGCGCCACCCATAACCCGGTCAGCCAGCTGCCACCGGCTACCGGGGTCAGGCACAGCGCTGCGACGATTTCCTCCGCTCGAGCGACCCAGAGCTGCCCCTGCGCGGCTGCGCGCATGGGCGAACCCTGGGTTTTGTAGAATTTATTCAGCAATGGCCGCTCGGGGCCGGTCAGCAGGCAGTAGCGTAAGGTGGTCACGGCGTTGGTCCGGCAAGGCTCTGGCCCGGGCTTTTACACTGACAGTTGCAAGCTGTCGAGGGTGAAAACCCTGTTCTATTGTTGCAGATCCGGTAACAGTGAATGTTCGGTTCAGGGATTTAACCCTGTCGGGCAACTTGTAAACTATGTTTGTCCCCACAAAAAAGTAACAGGGGGACCGGTACTTCGTGTTATGTCCTTAGTGTCTGATGTAACAACTTCTCCGCGCCGCTATTGGCCAATGAAGTCAATCGATTAGTTTGATTGCTTTGCAGGCTTATTATTATGAAAAGTTTACTTGTTCTTGCCCTTGTCGGTGTTTCTTCTTTTGCCCTGGCTGATGAAATTAACACTGCCAGTGCTCAGCCGGTCGTTCAACAGTATGATTATTCGACCAACCTGGATATTGCCAAGGTTATCAGTCTGTCGACTATTCCGAATGTCTGTGAAGTCGTGCCGGCGACCATGGTCTACGAAGATCATCAAGGTCAGCGTCATACCCTTGAGTACCGCGCCATGGGTAACGGTTGCACCAACGGTTGATCCCGCCTTATCGGCGCTCGCGCTCCAATAGCTGACGCTTGCGCTCAACGCCCCAACGGTAGCCCGAGAGGTTGCCGTCGCTGCGCACCACCCGGTGACAGGGGATGGCCACGGCCAGGGCGTTGGCTGCACAGGCCTGGGCCACGGCGCGCACCGCTTTGGGCGAGCCAATCCGTTGTGCGATCTCGGCATAGCTGGCCGTTGTTCCCGCCGGGATTGTCCGCAAGGCCTGCCAGACCCGCTCCTGAAAGGCCGTGCCGCGCAAGTCCAGCGGCAAGTCCAGGCCAATTCCCGGTACCTCGATCAATCCCACCACTCGGGCCACCAGGGTTTCGAAGGCGGCATCGCCACCGAGCAAGTCAGCCTTGGGAAACTTGTCCTGCAAGTCGTGCAGTAATGCCTGCGGATCATCGCCGAGGAGGATTGCGCAGATACCGCGTTCGCTTTGTGCCACCAGGATCGCGCCCAATGAACATTGACCGATGGCAAAGCGGATCGCCATGTTGGCGCCGCCATCCCGATAGGCTCCCGGGGTCATGCCCAGGCGGGCATTGCTGGACTCGTAAAAGCGGCTGTTGGAATTGAAACCGGCCTCATACAGGGCATCAGTGATGGTGCTGGCGTGCTGCAATTGATTGCGCACCTTACTTGCCCGATGGGCTGAGGCATACGCTTTGGGCGTTACCCCGGTAATGGTCTTGAACACCCGATGAAAGTGGAACGGGCTCATGTTCAATTGCTCGGCCAGTTGATTGAGGCTGGGCACTGACTCGGCGCTTTCAATCAATTGGCAGGCGCGGGTGACTTGCGCCCGATGCTGTTCGGCCATCAGCGTCTGGTCTGCCGCGCGCCGTTTGCTCGGGCGATAGCCGGCGGCTTCGGCTTGGGCCGGGGTATCAAAGAACTCGACGTTGTCGATACGCGGCAGACGCGAGGTGCTGCTGGGCCGGCAGTACACACCAGTGGTGCGTACGGCATAGACAAATTCCCGGTCGGCTGCCGGGTCGCGGGCCAGGATCGCTTGCCAGCGTGGGTCGTTTTCGCTGATGCGGGGCTTGTCTTGGCGCATGCCGGGAATCTCTTGTTGAGTAATGATGGGCTCAGGTTAAGGCGAGCATCAGCGAAGAAAACTCCGGGTCTTGCGTTCAAACTCGTGGATTCGGTACCCGCCACAGGTACCAGGCGGCAATGGTGCGGTAAGGGCTCCAGGCCTGACCGAGTTCAAGCATCTGGCGGCGGGTGGGCTGGGTGTCGAGGCCTTGCAGACGACGGTAGCCCTCACGCACGCCAAAGTCATCGACGGGCAGGATGTCCATACGCTCCAGGGTGTAGATCAGCAGCATTTCCACAGTCCAGCGACCAACGCCACGCAAACTCACCAGTCGCTCGATCAATTGCTCATCATCCAGTGCCAGCGCCTGTTCGTGGTCTGGCACCACACCGTCCTGACGCGCCTTGGCGATACCCAGGATGGTGGCCAGCTTGCTGGCGGAGAAACCGCAGGCGCGCAGTTGTTCGGGCGATGTGGCCAATACCTGCTCCGGGCTCGGAAAGGCACAGCCCGGATACAGCGCAAGGAAGCGCCCGAGGATCGCATCGCCGGCTTTCACATGCAGTTGCTGATAGGCAATGGCTCGCACCAGCGCCTGATACGGGTCGCGCTCGGGGCGCGGTTGATGCAGGCAGGGGCCGATCGCCTGAACATGTGCGGCCCATTGGGGATCAAGCGCGGCGAGAAATTGCTCGGCCTGGTTGAACAAACTACTCATGCTCTCTCCATGGCGTGGGCCACGCGCTCCAGCGCCTGCTTCAGTTGCGCACGGCTGCTGGCGGCGGACAGGCTGATACGAACAGCCGTCAGGTCGCCCTGTTTTACGGCAAATACTTCGGCCGGGACCACCTCTACCGCGTTGGCCCGACAACGTTGCACCAGCGTTTGTGCCGGCATTGCACAGCTTACCCAGATGTGCGGCGAGGGATGTAGGCCAAAGAGCCGCTCACTGCCGAGTATCTTGCGTGCCAGGCGCCAGCGCTGTTCGACCTCTGCGCGTTGCCAGGCCAGTCGCCGGCTGGCCGTACCCTCACTGATCCAGCGGCAGGCGATCTGCAGGTTCAGGGGCGATACCTGCCAATGGGTCGCCTGTGCGTGCGGGTCGATTTTAGCCAACAGCAGCGGGTCCGCGACGATCCAGCCCAGGCGTAAGCCTGCTGCAACGGTCTTCGACAGACTGCTGATCAGTATTCCCTGCTGGCCCAGCAACGGCCACAAGGGCGGCTGGTCGGTCAGCGCGCCGTAGACATCGTCTTCGATCAGCAGCAGGCCGTGGCGATGCACCACCTCGGCAACGGCCTGCTGGCGTTCGCGGCCCATGCAGGCCCCGGTGGGGTTTTGCAGGCTGGGCGTGAGCACCACCACCCGCGCGCCGGTTGCGCGGGCGACGCGGTCGAGGTCATCGGGAAGGATACCCTGGCGGTCCAGGGCAATGCCGTGCAGGGGCAGGCGTAGCTGGCGGCAGGCGGCCTTGATGCCGGGGGCCGTCAGGCTTTCGACCAGTACCGGATCGCCTGCCTGGCACAGCGACAGCAACAGACTGAACAGACCTTGCTGGGCACCGCCGCATAACAGGACCTGGCTGGCGCTCACCTGCAACCCCCGGTTGGCTAGCCAGGCAGCCCCTTGCACACGGGCCAGGAGCAGTGCGTCGGCACTCAGGTAATGCTCCAGGCTGCGCACTTCGCCGTCCTGCAACAGGGTTTGCAGGGTGCGTTCGATGTCATGGTTGTCGGGCTCGATCACCGGCACGTTGGTCGACAAATCGATCAGGCTGGGCTGCGCGGTTTTTTGTTTCAGATGAAACAGCGTGGCTTCTTTGCTGCCAGCCAGTACATAGGTGCCACGTCCGACCTCGCCGCTGACCAGATGCCGGGCGGCAGCTTCACGGTAGGCCTGCTGGGTGGTGCTGGGGTTGAGCCCCAGCGCCCAGGCCAGACGCCGTTGCGGTGGCAGGCGCGCGCCGACCGGCAGCTCGCCACGCTCGATGGCTTCGGCAATGGCATCGACCAGCGCCAGGTAACGGGGTTGCCCGGTGTCAGGCAGGGTAGGGGTCCACATTTATTGTTGGCCATGCAATATAAACTTTTACCCATACAATGAGCCGGCGCTAGGATCAGGTCAAACCCACTGCTGCCGAGGTGTTCCATGTTCGACCTGACTGCCCTGCGTGAAGCTGCCCGTCTGGTGCATGCCAGTGTGCCCGCCACTGCTCAATATGCCTGGCCACGGCTGGCCGAGCGGCTGGGTTGCGAGGTCTGGGTCAAGCATGAGAACCATGCACCGACCGGTGCGTTCAAGGTGCGCGGCGGTTTGCTTTACGTGCAATGGCTGCTGGGGCAAAAACCGCAGGTGCGTGGTCTGGTCACCGCCACCCGTGGCAACCACGGGCAGAGCATGGCCCTGGCGGCGCGTAGCGCCGGGCTGCCGATCATCATCGTGGTGCCGCAAGGTAACTCGCGGGAGAAGAACGCGGCGATGCGCGCCCAGGGTGCGGAGTTGATCGAATACGGCGCCGACTTCGACCAGGCCCGTGAAGAGGCCGCGCGTCAGGCGCAACGGCATGACTATGAGATGGTGCCGTCCTTCCACCCGCAACTGGTTCGCGGTGTGGCCACTTATGCCCTGGAGTTGTTCGAAGCGGTTGCGGACCTTGATTGCGTGTATGTGCCCATCGGTATGGGCTCGGGAATCTGCGGGCTGATCCAGGCCCGTAACCTGCTGGGCCTGCGCACCGAGATCGTTGGTGTGGTGTCGAGCGCCGCCGATGCCTTTGCCTTGAGCGTTGAACAAGGTCACATCGTCACCACCGCCACGGCCAATACCTTTGCCGATGGCATGGCCTGCCGCATGCCGGTGCCGGAAGCCTTCGAGATCGTCCGCCAGCATGCGGCACGGATCGTCAGGGTCAGTGACGAGGAGGTGGCCCAGGCGATTCGTATTTACCACGAAGACACCCACAACACCGCCGAAGGCGCCGGCGCGGCGGGGCTGGCGGCGCTGGTTCAGGAGCGCGAACGCCAGCGCGGGCGCAAGGTGGCCGTGGTGCTCAGTGGCGCCAATATCGATCGAGAGCGGTATGCGCTGGTGTTGGCAGGGTGATGGAAAAATCCTGAATTGATCGCTTGGAAAAAGTGCTATCTTATTTTGATAGCATTTTCCAATGAACAATCGATATCGCAGAACCCTCGAATGCATTTTTCGCACACCTACCAGTGCCAGTCTGGTGTTCACCGACATCGAAGCGCTGGTGGTGCATCTGGGTGGGCAGGTGCTGGAGCGTGAAGGGTCCAGGGTCAAACTGATTTTGGGGACGCAGCAATGGCGATGCCACAGGCCGCACCCAGGTAAAGAGGCCAAGCGTTATCAAGTTGAAGAAGCCCGCGAATTTCTCCTGCGGGCAGGAGTTCACCTATGAACACGATGACCTACAAGGGCTATAACGCTCGAATCGAATACGACCCGCGCGATGATATTTTTGTCGGTCGTGTATTGGGGGTGCGAGACATCATCAGTTTCCACGCCAGTTCTGTCAGCCAGTTGCATGAAGCATTTCACCTGGCATTGGACGATTACCTGGCCGATTGTGCCGAGCGAGGCGTGACGCCCGAGCGGCCTGCCTCCGGCAAGGTCATGTTGCGCATTCGCCCCGAAGTCCATGCCGCTGCGACCATCGCCGCACAGTCGGCGGGCAAGAGTCTGAACCAGTGGGCGGATGAAGTGTTCGAGCGCGCGGCTCAGGCATAACAGACTTGCCTCCGGGCCAGGGCAATTTCTTCCAATACAGCCGCGCTGATTCCCGCTTTAATAGCGCCTGCCTTCAACGCTGTCTATGGAATGCCCTATGCCTTTTTCCAACGGATTTCTTCTCAGTCTCTCCCTGTGCCTGGATATCGGCATCGCCAATATCGCCATGATCACCCTGGCCATGCAGCGCGGGTTTCTTCAAGGCTTCTGGCTGGGCCTGGGGACGTGTGTCGGTGATCTGTTGTATGCGGTGGCGGCCCTGGCCGGCATGACCGTGTTGCTGCAGTTCGAGACCGTGCGCTGGGTGTTGTGGCTGGGCGGTTCGGTGTTGCTGGTGTGGTTCGCAGTGAAAATGCTGCTGGCGGCGTGGCGCGGTGAAGGTCATGTGCAAGCCGGTGAAGTGGTGGTGGAGTCGTCCTGGCGCGAGTTTTTACGCGGGATATTCCTGGCCATGTCTTCACCCAGTGCGATCCTCTGGTTCGCGGCGGTAGGCGGTGTGCTGATTTCGCGCTCCGGTGGTGGCAGCTTGATGGAGGCCGGGCTGTTCCTTTCTGGATTCTTTGCCGCAGGACTGCTCTGGTGCCTGTCGCTTTGTCTGATTGCCAGTCACGGTGGGCGGCTGCTCGGTGACCGGCTGCTGACCTGGTCTTATCTGCTTTCGGCAGGCATCTTCTGCTACTTCGCGGTCTATGTGATTGTCTCCGGATACCGCGAGTTCATCCTTGCCGTGCCAGCGGCCACAGCGGGTCTATAATCAGTCGGGGTACCCGTGTGCAGGTGCCATCAGGCCGGAGGATCTTCGAGATGAAAGGTCTTGATGCGAAAAAAATGGCCAAGAAAAAACCCCTGAAAACCGCTGATGAAAAACGCGCCGCCAAACGCGCCAAACGCTCGGCAGCCAGTGGTTTTCTCCCATGACAACGACCCGGAGCCCCGCAAGGGGCTCCTTGTTCATATAAGGCAAAGGATATGTCTACCCCGATTCAAGTTGCAGTCCAGCCCGTGCGCTTCGAGCAGGCCGATGGCTTCACCATCGCCGGTATCGGTGGTCGCTTCTCGCAGTCCAGCATCAGTCAGATTCCTCAACTGTGGCAACGCTTCGAACCGCACATCGGCAAGGTCCCGGGGCAAGTCGGCGAGCATACCTACGGCGTTTGCTGCAACGCCGACGGCAACGGCAATTTTGACTACATCGCTGGTGTGCAGGTGGAGGGGGTAGAGCTGCTGCCAGCCGGCTTTCAGGGCGTTGAACTCAAGCCCCAGCGTTATGCCGTGTTCGAGCACCACGGCAGCCTCGATAACCTCAAGGCTTCGTTCCAGGCCATCTGGCACGACTGGTTACCGCAATCGGGCGAACAGGTTGCCCAGGCACCGGAGTTCGAACGCTATGGCAAGGATTTCGATCCTTTTGCCAGCCACAGTGTGATGGAAATCTGGCTGCCGCTGGATCGCAAAAAATAATCCACTGCGGCTGTCGAATCCCGGCGTCCTCATTCGACCATCTGTGAACGCGCCGATTAACTCGGCGCCTGAGCGTTGTCGAATCGCAGAGGACACGACCATGAGCAGCGTCGCCGAAAACGAAGTCCGTCAACTTATCGAGCGCTGGATTCCAGCAGTCCGGGCTCGGGACATCCCCGCCATCACCGCCCCTTACGCCGACGATATCCTTGCCTTCGATGCCATCAAAGAACTGCAGTTCAAGGGCAAGGCCGCCTATCAGGCTCACTGGCAAGCCTGCATGGAGCTCTGCCCCGGTGAAATGATCTTCGAGATGGAGCAGTTGCAGATTCATGCCACGCCGGATCTGGCGCTGGCCCACTGGCTCAATCGCTGCGGTCCGCCCATCGAAGAGGGTGGTGAGGATAAAAGCTGTTACATGCGCGTCACTGCTGGCTACAAGCGCATCGATGGGCAATGGAAAGTAATTCATGAGCATTGGTCGGCGCCATTCGACATGGAGACCGGTGCCGCCCTGTTCTCGCTCAAGCCTTGAGCTGAGAGCGTCGAGGATTATGCCGAATTGCACTTTGCATCCGCTGTGGAGATGACGATGAAATACCTTTGCCTGGTCTATTGTGAAGAGAGTCTGTTGCACAGCTTGCCCGACAGCCCTGCGGATGCCGAGTGCATGGCCTATGCCGAGTCGATCCAGGGCAGCGGCCGGATGCTCGCCGCCGAGGCACTCAAGCCGGTGCAGACCGCCACCACCGTGCGTGTTCGCGGTGGTCACATGAGCCTGACTGATGGGCCTTTCGCCGAGACCAAGGAACAACTGGCCGGCTTCTATCTGGTTGATGCCCGCGACCTGAATGAAGCGCTGAACATTGCCAAGGGAATACCTGCCGCCAGGGTCGGCAGCATCGAGGTGAGGCCGATCCGCGAGCTCCAACCCTGAGACGCTGGAGACAATAAAATGAGCCTTCACCCCCCTGGTAATGCGCAGTACGAACTGTCCTTGACCCGTGTGATCGATGCACCGCGCAGCAAGGTGTTCCGGGCCTGGACCGAACCCGATCTGCTTGCGCAATGGTGGGGCCCCAACGGCATGACCACGCCCTTGTGCGAAATGCAGTTGTGGGTGGGAGGGTTGTTTCGCACGGTGATGCAGGCCCCGGATGGTACCGAATACCCGAACCAGGGGGTGTTCCTGGACATTGTCCCCCCTGAGCGGATTGTCTTCACCGATGCCTTCGGGCCGGGCTGGGTGCCGTCGAACAAGGCGTTCATGACCGTGGTGGTGACCTTCGAGGAGCATCAGGGCAAGACCAAGTACACCGCGCGCGCGTTGCACTGGAATGCCGCCGATTGTCTGGCACATGAAGAAATGGGCTTTCATCGCGGCTGGGGTGAAAGCCTGGATCGCCTGGTGGCGCTGGTGACCACCCAGATGCCGGGCTGATGGCGACGCTGGTTCAGGTGCGGGCCGAAGTCGAGTCGGTCTACAAGCGCGAGTCGCGCCGCATCCTGGCGACCCTGATTCGCTTGCTGGGGGATTTCGACCTGGCCGAAGAGGCCATGCACGAAGCGTTTTTCGTCGCGGTTGAGCGCTGGCAGCGCGATGGCATTCCTGCCAGTCCACGGGCCTGGCTGGTGTCCACCGGACGCTTCAAAGCCATTGACGGGTTGCGGCGAAGAGCCCGGTTCGACCGCTCGCAGACGCAGCTGATGATGGCGCTGGAGGCCCGGCAGGAGGATGAGGTGGCAGACCAGGAGCTGGAAGATGATCGCCTGCGTCTGATCTTCACCTGCTGTCACCCGGCGCTGGCAGCCGATGCCCAGGTGCCGCTGACCCTGCGCGAAGTCTGTGACCTGACCACTGAGGAAATCGCCCGGGCTTTTTTGCAAAGCCCGGCGACCATTGCCCAGCGAATCGTGCGGGCCAAGGCCAAGATCCGCGATGCGCGGATTCCCTATCAGGTCCCGTCACTGGCGGAGCTGCCCGAGCGTCTGGACAGCGTGCTGCGGGTCATTTATCTGGTGTTCAACGAAGGCTATTCGGCGTCATCGGGTGACAACCTGATGCGCAATGACCTCAGTGATGAAGCGATCCGCCTGGGGCGACTGTTGCAGCAGTTGCTACCTGACCCGGAAGTGCTTGGCTTGCTGGCATTGATGCTGCTGCAGGTATCGCGACAGGCGGCTCGCAGTGATGAGAATGGCGATTTGATCCTGCTGGATCAGCAGGACCGCAGCTTGTGGAATCGCGCATTGATTGCTGAAGGTAGTCAGTTGGTGCAGCAGGCGCTGCGCAGTCAGCAGCTCGGGGTGTACAGCTTGCAGGCAGCGATTGCTGCGGTGCATGCCGAAGCGGCCAGTGCCGAGCAGACGGACTGGGAAGAAATCGTCGGTTTGTACGATGTGCTGCTGCGCGGTTGGCCTTCGCCGGTGGTCGAGCTCAATCGCGCCGCAGCCCTGGCGCGTCGCGACGGACCGCAGGCAGGGTTGCTCGCGGTGGAGGCGATTCTGGCGCGGGGACAGTTGCAGGATTATCACCTGGCCCACAGCGCCCGCGCCGAACTGTGTCGGCAACTGGGGCGCCTGGATCAGGCCCGTGATGCCTACCGCACCGCCCTGGGCCTGACCTCGCAAGGTGCCGAACGGCGCTTTATCGAGCGCCGCCTGAGCGAGTTGTGAGCTTCAGCCGATGGTGATCGGCGGCGGGCTGACCAGGTCGACAGTCTGCTGTTTGCGCGGGGCGAGGATTTCAGCCTCGCCATCGACCACCAGCTCATCGTTCTGGTTGAACACGCGGGTGGCGATGCGCACCTTGAATTTCGGCAGCTTCTCGAGGATTTCCAGGCGCACGGTCAGGGTGTCGCCGAACTTCACCGGCTTCTGGAAGCTCATGGTCTGACCCAGGTAGATGGTGCCCGGGCCAGGCAGCTCGCAGGCCACCGCGGCGCTGATCAGGGCACCGCTGAACATACCGTGGGCGATACGCTCCTTGAACATGCTCTTGGCGGCGAACTCGGCGTCCAGGTGCACGGGGTTGTGGTCACCGGACATGGCAGCGAACAGCTGGATGTCACGTTCTTCGACGGTCTTGCTGAAACTGGCGGTCTGGCCGACTTCAAGGGCTTCGTAAGGCGTGTTGGTGACCTGGGTCATCGATTCGGTTCCTGCTAGGGGCACGGGGGCGGCCGTCATTCGCTGCGGGCAGGGCGGCCAATGGCCAGGGCCTGTTCCAGCCAGTCGATGATCGCGGCCGTGACCTCGTCACGGTTGGTTTCATTGAGCAGTTCATGTCGCGCTTTGGGGTATAGCTGCAACTGCACATGCTGGTTGCCGGCCAGGCGCAAAGCACCAGCCAGATCCTTGAGACGCTTGCCGGCACTGACCGGATCACATTCACCGCCCATCACCAGGATCGGCAGGTTCGGATCGATCTGTTTGAGGTTGGCCGGCTGGCTGATCTGCTCAAGCCCCATCAGCAGGTCGATCCATAAGCGATTGGTGCAGCGGAAGCCGCACAACGGGTCGGCAACATAGCGGTCGACTTCGGCGTTGTCGCGGCTGAGCCAGTCGAAGGCCGTGCGCGTGGGTTTGAAGGCCTTGTTGAAGGAGCCAAAGGACAACCAGTCGATCAACGCACTGTGGCCCAGAGGGCCCTGGCGCCAGGCTTCGATACGGGCAATCACGCATGCCGTGCGGTACAGCGCCGGGGGCTGGAAGTTCGAGCCGCTGAGGATGGCGCCTTGCAGGCTGGCGCCATGGTGTATCAGGTACGCCTGGGCAATGTAGCTGCCCATGCTGTGGCCGAAGAGAAACACCGGGGTACCGGGAAACTGCTGGCCGATGTGCTGGCTGAGCACGCCCAGGTCGTTGACCACCGCGCTCCAGCCATCGTGGCGGGCGAACAGGCCCAGGGTGCCGAGCTCGGCGGTACGGCCATGACCGCGCTGGTCATGGGCAATCAGCGCATAGCCCGCTGCACTCAGGGCCTGGCCCAGGCGTTGATAGCGGCCGGCATGTTCGGCCATGCCATGGGCCAGCAGCACCACTGCCTTGATCGGTGTGCTGGGCAGCCATTGGTAGACATAAAGGCTGCAGTGATCGCTGGCCGCTAGCCAGAACGCATCGTGGTGCATGGCGAGTCCTTGTGCGCACAGGTGAGTAACTCAGCTCAGTGTATAACCCAAGCGTGCAATCGAAGGGCAGCGACAAACAAGATTCACAATGTAAATGACAGCGCTTGGCATATTTGCCACCTGCGACATACCTGCTAACGTCGGCACAGCACCTTCTTCGCCAAGCAGGCAAGGGGACCGGAACGGCTCAGGTATGAGGACAAGAATAAATGCAGGCTGATTTCTGGAATGACAAGCGCCCGGCAGGCGTTCCCTCGAACATTGACATGAATGCTTACAAGTCTGTGGTCGAAGTGTTCGAACGCTCGTGCAAGAAGTTTGCTGACCGCCCGGCGTTCAGCAATCTCGGGATGACGATGACCTACGCTGAGCTGGATCGTTACTCTGCGGCCTTTGCCGCCTATCTGCAGCAACACACCGATCTGGTGCCGGGCGACCGTATCGCGGTGCAGATGCCCAATGTGCTGCAGTACCCGATCGCAGTGTTTGGCGCCTTGCGCGCCGGGCTGATCGTGGTCAACACCAACCCGCTGTATACCGCTCGCGAGATGCGTCATCAATTCAAGGATTCCGGAGCCCGGGCGCTGGTCTACCTGAACATGTTCGGCAAACTGGTGCAGGAGGTACTGCCCGATACCGGCATCGAGTTCCTGATTGAAGCGAAGATGGGCGACATGCTGCCGGCGGCCAAGGGCTGGCTGGTCAATACCATTGTCGCCAAGGTCAAGAAGATGGTCCCCGACTACCATCTGCCCCAGGCTGTGCCCTTCAAGAGCGCGTTGAGTCAGGGACGTGGCGCAGTACCCAAGCAGGTCCCGCTGAGCCTCGATGATATCGCTGTGCTGCAGTACACCGGCGGCACCACCGGTCTGGCCAAGGGCGCAATGCTGACTCACGGCAACCTGGTGGCCAACATGCTCCAGGTGCTGGCGTGCTTCTCCCAGCATGGCCCCGATGGCCAGCGGCTGATCAAAGAGGGCCAGGAGGTGATGATCGCACCGCTGCCGCTCTACCATATCTATGCCTTTACCGCGAATTGCATGTGCATGATGGTGACCGGCAACCACAACGTGCTGATCACCAATCCGCGAGACATTCCAGGCTTTATCAAAGAGCTGAAAAAGTGGAAGTTCTCCGGGCTTCTCGGCCTGAACACCTTGTTCGTGGCGCTGATGAATCACCCGGAGTTCAAAAACCTGGATTTCTCCGCGCTGAAAGTCACCAACTCCGGTGGCACCGCGCTGGTGACAGCCACCGCCGAGCGCTGGGAAAGCCTGACGGGCTGCCGCATTGTCGAAGGCTATGGCCTGACGGAAACCTCGCCGGTAGCCAGCACCAATCCGTACGGCAAGCTGGCGCGCCTGGGTACAGTGGGCATTCCAGTGCCGGGTACGGCATTCAAGGTCATTGACGATGCAGGCAACGAACAGCCGATGGGCGAGCGGGGCGAGTTGTGCATCAAGGGCCGGCAAGTGATGAAAGGCTACTGGCAGCACCCTGAGGCTACGGCCGAGGCGCTTGATAGCGAGGGCTGGTTCAAGACCGGTGATATCGCGGTGATCGATCCTGATGGTTTTACCCGGATTGTCGATCGCAAGAAGGACATGATCATCGTTTCCGGTTTCAACGTGTACCCGAACGAGATCGAAGAGGTGGTCATGAGCCACCCGCAAGTCGCCAACTGCGCGGTGATCGGCATTCCAGACGAACGCTCCGGCGAAGCCGTGAAGCTGTTTGTGGTGCCGCGTGAAGGCGGGGTGAGTCTTGAAGAGCTGAAGGCTTACTGCAAGGCCAACTTCACCGGCTACAAAGTGCCCAAGCACATCGTGCTGCGCGATTCGTTACCGATGACGGCGGTAGGCAAGATCCTGCGTCGGGAGCTGCGCGATATCGCCTGACGTCCAGAGTGGGCGCGGGCTTCTGTGGGAGCGGGCTTGCCCCGCGATGCGCTGTACCTGACACAGCGCATCGCGGGGCAAGCCCGCTCTCACTTTATATGCATAAACCGGTTGTTTAGGTTTTTTACTCTAAAAATGACCATTGCATAATCAAGAGTCATTTTTGTGACTGTTTGGGCTGCTTTAGCTCTAGGCGACCCTTTGCAAAGCTGCTACTCTCGGCCCGCTTCTGATGATCTGGTTTGCAATAAACCGTAATCTTATATCAATAATAATCGCATCGACTGCGGTGAAGAATTCGCTGGTGCTGGAGGAGTGGGCTTCCATGATCGAAAATTTTTGGAAGGATAAGTACCCAGCCGGGGTTGCGGCGCAAATCAACCCCGATGAGTACCCGAATATCCAGGCAGTATTGAAACAGTCCTGCCAACGCTTTGCTGACAAACCAGCCTTTAGCAACCTGGGCAAAACACTTACCTACGGCCAGCTGTACGAGTTGTCGGGGGCCTTCGCCGCCTACCTGCAGCAACATACTGACCTGCAGCCCGGCGATCGTATCGCCGTGCAACTGCCCAACGTGCTGCAGTATCCGGTTGCCGTATTCGGCGCTATGCGTGCCGGCCTGATCGTGGTGAACACCAACCCGCTGTATACCGCACGGGAGCTGGAGCACCAGTTCAATGACTCCGGCGCCAAAGCGCTGGTATGTCTGGCCAACATGGCGCACCTGGCAGAAAAGGTCGTGCCCAAGACCCAGATCAAGCACGTTATTGTCACCGAAGTGGCCGATATGCTGCCACCGGTAAAGCGCCTGTTGATCAACAGCGTGATCAAGTACGTGAAGAAAATGGTCCCGGCCTACCACTTGCCCAAGGCGCTGAAGTTCAATGATGTATTGAGCAAAGGTGCCGGCCAGCCGGTGAAAGAAGCGAGCCCCGACAGCAATGATGTGGCCGTTTTGCAGTACACCGGTGGCACCACCGGGGTGGCCAAGGGCGCGATGCTTACCCACCGTAACCTGGTGGCCAATATGCTGCAGTGCCGGGCGCTGATGGGCTCCAATCTCAATGAAGGTTGCGAGATCCTGATCACCCCGTTGCCGCTGTACCACATCTATGCCTTCACCTTTCATTGCATGGCAATGATGCTGATCGGCAACCACAACATCCTGATCAGCAACCCGCGCGACTTGCCGGCGATGGTCAAGGAGTTGTCGAAGTGGAAGTTCAGCGGCTTTGTCGGGCTGAACACTTTGTTCGTTGCCCTGTGCAACAACGAAACCTTCCGCAAGCTGGATTTTTCCGGATTGAAGATCACCCTGTCGGGCGGCATGGCCTTGCAGATGAGTGTCGCCGAACGCTGGAAAGCAGTGACCGGTTGCGCCATCTGCGAAGGTTACGGCATGACCGAAACCAGCCCGGTGGCGGCGGTCAACCCGGCCGAGCAGAACCAGATCGGTACCATCGGTATTCCGGTGCCTTCGACCCTGTGCAAGATCATCAATGATGAAGGTGTCGAACTGCCGCTGGGTGAAGTCGGTGAGTTGTGCGTCAAAGGCCCGCAAGTGATGAAGGGCTACTGGCAGCGCCAGGATGCGACCACCGAGATCCTCGACAGCGAAGGCTGGTTGAAGACCGGTGACATCGCCCTGATCCAGCCCGACGGCTACATGCGGATTGTCGATCGCAAGAAAGACATGATTCTGGTGTCCGGGTTCAACGTTTATCCCAACGAGCTTGAAGACGTGCTGGCTGCGCTGCCGGGCGTGTTGCAGTGTGCAGCCATCGGCGTGCCGGACGAGAAATCCGGTGAAGTGATCAAGCTGTTCATCGTTGCACGGCCTGGCGTGACCCTGACCAAAGAGCAGGTAATGGAGCACATGCGTGCCAATGTCACCGGCTACAAGGTGCCGCGTTTCATCGAGTTCCGTGATGCGCTGCCGACCACCAACGTCGGCAAGATCCTGCGTCGCGAGCTGCGTGATGAAGAGCTGAAAAAGTTGGGTCTGAAGAAGATCGCCTGACGGCAAACGACCGCTGAGCGGTCGATCGCCGGCAAGGCCGGCTCCCACAGTAGTAGAGGTCATCACTTGACTTGTGTGGGAGCCGGCCTTGCCGGCGATGGTCCGCTCAGCGCAACTTCTCGAGCATCTGGTAATACCACATCCCCGCCGCCAGCAACGGATTGCCCAGCACATCGCCCATCGGCACCTTGATGTGTTTGCAGCCTGCAAAGGTATCGAATTTCTCCAGCGTCCCGGTCAGCGCCTCGGCCATGATTTCGCCCATGATGTGGCTGGTGGCGATACCGTGCCCGGAGTAGCCCTGGCAGTACCAGACATTGTCGGAAAGCTTGCCCAGCTGCGGAATGCGGTTGACCACGATCCCCATGGCACAACTCCACTGGAATTCGATCGGCACACCCTTGAGTGCCGGGAAGGTGCGCTCGATGCACGGGCGCAACTCGCCAGCGATATCCCGCGAGTCCCGGCCTGAATAGTTGGCGCCACCGCCGAACAGCAGGCGACCGTCTGCCGTCAGGCGGTAGTAGTCGAGGACAAAGCGGCAGTCATACACCGCCAGGTCCTGAGGGTTGATCTGCGCGGCCAGTTCGCCCAGCGGCGCGGTAGTGACGATGCCGCCCATGGCCGGGAAAATCTTGCCCTTGAGCTGGCGCTTTTCCAGCTTGTGGTAGACGTCGCCCGCCAGCAGGATCTGCTTGGCTTCGACTCGCCCTTGCGCGGTGACCACTGCTGGCTGCTCGCCATGGACGATGTCCAGCACTTCGGAGTTCTCGAAGATCAGCGCGCCCAGGCTATGCGCTGCACGGGCTTCCCCCAGGCACAGGTTGAGCGGGTGCAGGTGCAGGTTGCGCAGGTTCTTCAGCGCGCCCAGGTACAACGGGCTTTGCAGGTGTTCGGCCATGGCGTTGCGATCGAGCAACTGCACCTGGTCGCCCATGCCGCGGCGCTGCGCTTCGGCTGCGAAAGCCTGCAGCTCATGCATGTGCGAGGCCTTCATCGCCGCATGCAGGTGACCGCGCTTGAGGTCGCAGTTGATGCCATAGCGCGCGACCCGCTGTTCGATGATCTGATGCCCGCGCCAGCGCAGGTGCCAGATGAAGTCGTCGACGTCCTCGCCGAGCTTTTCGCGCATCTGCTTGCGCATCGCCTCGTCACCCGAAAGGCTGCCAGTCACCTGGCCGCCGTTGCGACCGCTGGCGCCCCAACCAATGCGGTTGGTCTCGACAATGGCGACTTTCAGGCCGCGTTCGGCCAGCTCGACGGCGCTGGCCACGCCGGTAAAACCGCCCCCGATGATTGCCACGTCGACCTTGACCGTGCCTTTGAGTGTCGGGTACTGGGTGCTGTCGTTGAGGCTGGCGGTGTAGTAGGAAGCACTGCGTTGAGCGGTGCCGGTATTCACGGCTGCGTTCATAAAAAATCCTTGGCGCAAAAATAAAGTGGATCAGGCCTGGGTCAGGTACCAGCGCCAGTCCTGTTCGCCGACTTCGGCCATGAACTGTCGGTACTCGGCACGTTTGACCGCCAGGTAGACACCGAGAAAGGCTTCACCAAATGCCTCGCGAGCCCAGTCCGAGGCCTCCAGAGCCTTGAGCGAAGTGAGCCAGTCGGTGGGCAACAGTTCCTTGGCCTGGGCATAACCGTTGCCTTCGACCGGAGCACCCGGATCGAGCTGCTGACGGATGCCCTGGTGCAGGCTGGCGAGGATCGCGGCGGCGGCCAGGTAGGGGTTGGCGTCGGCGCCACAGATGCGATGTTCGATGTGCCGGCTGTTGGCCGGGCCGCCGGGTACGCGTAGGCTCACGGTGCGGTTGTCGACACCCCAGGTCGGCGCCAGCGGTGCATAGCTGTTGGCCTGGAAGCGGCGGTAGGAGTTGGCGTTGGGGCAGAACAGCAGCAACGAATCGAGCAGGTGCTTGAGCATGCCGGCCACTGATTGACGCAGCAGCGGTGTGCCGGCCTTGTCTTCACTGGCGAACAGATTGTTGCCTTGGGCATCAGCCATGCTTACATGCATGTGCATGCCGGTGCCGGCCAGGTGATCGAAAGGTTTGGCCATGAAGCAGGCCTGCATGCCGTGCTTGTGTGCCACGCCTTTGACCAGGCGCTTGTAGCGCACGGCCTGGTCCATGGCCAGCAGTGCATCGCCATGTTCCAGGGTGATTTCGACCTGGCCCGGGGCGTATTCGGAAATCGCCGTGCGTGCCGGGATGCCCTGGGCTTTGCAGGCACTATAAAGATCAGCGAGGAACGGCTCGATCTGTTCCAGCTCGCGCAAGCCATAGACCTGGGTGCCACGCGGACGTCCGCCATCGCTGTCCAGTGCCGCTTGCGGGCGACCCTGGTGGTCGCGCTTCTGGTCGAGCAGGTAGAACTCCAGCTCGCAGGCCATGACCGGATGATAACCTTCGGCCTTCAGCGCATCGATGACCTTGACCAGCAGGTGGCGCGGGTCGGCGATGGTGGCTGGCAGGCCTTCGCTGGGGTGCATGCTGACCTGCACTGCTGCGGTCGGAATCTGCCGCCAGGGCAAGCGCACCAGGCTGTTTTCCAGCGGATAGGCGCGGCAGTCGATATCACCGACGTCCCACACCAGTCCCGAGTTTTCTACATCGTCGCCATTGAGGGTCAGGCCGAGAATGGTGCTGGGCAGGGGGCGACCGCTTTCATACACCGCCAGCAGTTCTTCGCGGTGCAACAGCTTGCCGCGGGGCACGCCGTTGGCATCGAGGATGAACAGCTCGATCATCTCGATATCAGGGTTGTCAGCCAGGAATGTTCGGGCCTGTTCAATGGGGGCAAATTGCATGCGGTTCTCGCTCGCGCCATCAGGCGCACAGGACTGTCTTCGCCAGCAGGCGACAGTCATGGACAGGTAGGCCAAGGCTGGCCGATATATTCAGTCTAGGGCGAGAAAAACATCTGGTGGGCGGGCATGGCGGCAATGCCACAACGCCCAGAAGGCGAGGATGATATGAACCAGCGGGTTTTCCCCGGAGCGAGCCCGCACCTTCGGGAACGAAGGGCGTAACAGCGGATGGGGCAAGCTCAGGGGCGAAGTCATGCGCTGATACTCCCATGCCCTTGAAGGTTCATTAAATCAGCCTTTGTATACCTTCAGGTTGTCCATCACTAAACAATCATCCGGCTACCCGCAACCGTGCCGAGCGGGGGCAAATCTGCGACAATCGCAGCCCTTCCTATGCCGATCATGAAAAAGCAGGCTCACCTGCACGACTAAAAAGCCCCCATGACTGACCACGCTATCGATCAACTGCTGAAAAACCTCGACCACGCCATGATTGCCGAGCGCCATCGCTTGCGCCGGCAACTGCATGAATTGCGCAAGCGCCCGGACGAGGCGAAGCTGGCCCAGTGGGTCGACAAAGTCCAGGCGTCCTGTGCCCAGGTCACTGCGCGCAAGGCCAGCGTGCCGAGCATTCGTTACGACGACAGCCTGCCGATCGCCGCCAAGCGTGACGAAATCAAAAAAGTCCTCGCCGCGCATCAGGTGCTGATCATTGCCGGTGAAACCGGCTCGGGTAAAACCACCCAGTTGCCGAAAATCTGCCTGGAGCTGGGGCGTGGCCAGCATGGTCTGATTGCTCACACCCAGCCGCGGCGGATCGCGGCGCGCAGTGTTGCCACCCGGGTGGCCGAAGAACTGGGCACGCCACTGGGGGCGCTGGTCGGTTATCAAGTGCGTTTTGAAGACCAGAGCGATGCCAATACCCTGGTCAAGCTGATGACCGACGGTATTCTCCTGGCCGAAACCCAGCACGACCGTTTTCTCGAGCGCTACGACACCATCATCGTCGACGAAGCTCACGAGCGCAGCCTGAACATCGACTTCCTGCTCGGTTATCTGAAAACCCTGTTGCCGCGGCGCCCGGACCTCAAGGTCATCATTACCTCGGCGACGATTGATCTGGAGCGTTTCTCCAAGCACTTCAACGACGCGCCAATCATCGAAGTCTCTGGCCGCACCTATCCGGTGGAAACCTGGTACCGGCCATTGACCAGCGAACAGGACGAGGAGGGCAACCGCGTCGAGGACGACCTCACGGTTGACCAGGCGATTCTCGCCACCCTCGACGAGATTGCTGCCCATGAGCGCAGCCAGGGCAAAGGCCCGGGTGACGTGCTGGTGTTCCTGCCTGGCGAGCGCGAGATTCGTGACGCTGCGGAAATGCTGCGCAAGGCGCAGCTGCGGCACACCGAGATCCTGCCGTTGTATGCACGGCTGTCGCCAGCTGAGCAGCAGAAGATTTTCCAGTCCCACCCCGGTCGGCGTGTGGTGCTGGCGACCAACGTCGCCGAAACCTCGTTGACGGTGCCGGGTATCCGCTATGTGATCGACAGCGGTACCGCGCGGATCAGCCGTTACAGCTACCGCGCCAAGGTTCAGCGTTTGCCGATCGAAGCGGTATCACAGGCCAGTGCCAACCAGCGCAAGGGCCGCTGTGGCCGGGTCGAACCGGGTATCTGCGTGCGGCTGTACAGCGAAGAAGATTTCAATGCGCGGCCAGCGTTCACCGACCCGGAGATCCTGCGTACCAACCTCGCGGCGGTGATCCTGCAGATGCTGCACTTGCGCCTGGGTGAGATCGACGCCTTCCCGTTTATCGAACCGCCGGATGGCAAGGCGATCAGCGACGGCTTCAACCTGTTGCAGGAGCTCTCGGCGGTCAATCGCGAGAACCAGCTCACCCCGCTTGGGCGTCAGCTGGCGCGTCTGCCGGTCGACCCGCGGCTGGGGCGCATGCTGCTCGAAGGCGCCAAGCAGGGCAGTCTCAGTGAACTGCTGATCGTTGCCAGCGCCTTGTCGGTGCAAGACCCGCGCGAGCGTCCGCCGGAGCGTCAGCAAGCCGCCGACCAGGCGCATGCACAGTGGAAAGATGCCGACTCGGACTTTGCTGCGCTGGTCAGTCTGTGGCGTGGTTTCGAAGAACAGCGCCAGGCGCTGACCGCCAGCCCGCTGCGCAACTGGTGCCGGAAGAACTTCCTCAACTACCTGCGCCTGCGTGAATGGCGCGATGCCCATCGGCAGTTGAGCCTGATTTGCCGTGACCTGCAGCTGAGCATCAACAAAGAGCCGGCCGACTACCCGAAACTGCACAAGGCAATTCTTTCCGGCCTGCTTAGCCAGATCGGCCAGAAGACCGAAGACGGCGACTACCTGGGCGCCCGTCAGCGGCGTTTCTGGGTGCATCCGTCGTCGGGACTGGGCAAGAAGCGTCCGCAGTGGGTCATGACCGCCGAGCTGGTCGAAACCACCAAGCTGTATGCGCGCATGGTGGCCAAGATCGAACCGGACTGGATCGAACCACTGGCCACTCACCTGATCAAGAAGAACCATTTCGAGCCGCACTGGGAGAAGAAGCGCGGCCAGGTGGTGGCTTACGAGCAGGTCACCCTGTATGGCCTGATTGTGGTCGGCCGCCGCCCGGTGCACTTCGGGCCGATTGATCCGCTGATGTCCCGCGAGCTGTTCATCCGCGAAGCGCTGGTAGGCGGCGAGATCCAGTCGAAGGCCAAGTGCCTGAGCGCCAACCGGCGTCTGCTTGAGCAGCTCGACGAGCTGGAGGCCAAGGCCCGGCGCCGGGATATTCTCGCCGATGACGAGACCCTGTACGGCTTCTATGAAGCACGTTTGCCGGCCGAGATCCATCAGACCGCGACCTTCGACAGCTGGTACCGGGTCAACAGCCAGAAAGACCCGCAGCTGCTGATCATGCGCGAAGAAGATGTGTTGGCGCGTGAAGCCAGCGAAGTCACGGCGGCGCAGTATCCCGACACCTTGCGTCTGGGAGATCTGAGCCTGGCCTTGAGTTATCACTTCGAACCCAACCATCCGCGCGACGGCGTCACCGTGCGGGTGCCGGCGCCATTGCTGCCAAGCTTGCCGGGTGAGCGCCTCGAGTGGCTGGTACCAGGTTTGCTCGAAGCCAAGTGCATTGCCTTGGTGCGCAACCTGCCCAAGGCCTTGCGCAAGAACTTTGTGCCGGTGCCGGACTTCGTCAAAGCGGCGTTGCAGCGCATGACCTTCGCCGAAGGCTCGCTGCCGCAGGCCCTGGGGCGGGAATTGCTGCGCATGACCGGCGCACGGGTCAGCGATGAAGCCTGGGCCGAAGCGGCCGGGCAGGTGGACAACCATCTGAAGATGAACCTGGAAGTGGTCGATGGTCAGGGCAAGTTTCTTGGTGAAGGCCGCGACCTGACCGAGCTGACCGCACGCTTTGTCGCCGCCAGCCAGGCCGCACTGGCTGTGCCGCAAACCGAGAAAAGCCAGCAGCCAGTACAGGCCAAGGCCTTTGCCCAGGTTGCCGAGACCGCCCAGCAGAAGATCGCCGGGCTATCGATGACCGTGTACCCGGCCTTGGTGGAAGAAAACGGTACGGTCAAGGAAGGGCGTTTCTCGACCCAGGCCGAGGCCGAGTTCCAGCACCGCCGCGCCTTGCAGCGCCTGCTCCTGCAACAGCTGGCCGAGCCGGCCAAATTCTTGCGCGGCAAGCTCCCGGGGCTGACTGAACTGGGTTTGCTGTACCGCGAGCTGGGGCGTATCGAAGCCTTGGTCGAGGACATCCTCCTGGCCAGCCTCGATAGTTGCATTCTCGAAGGTGAAGAGCATCTGCCTCGCGATGGTGCCGGCCTGGCTTCCCTGGCCGAGCGCAAGCGCGGCAGCTGGACCGAACATGCCGAACGCCTGGCCCGCCTGACCCTGGAGATCCTCAAGTTCTGGCACGGCCTGCAAAAACGCTTCAAGGGCAAGATCGACCTGGCTCAGGCCGTGGCGCTCAATGACATCAAGCAGCAGCTCGGCAACCTCGTTTATCCGGGCTTTGTCCGTGAAACCCCGGGGCTGTGGCTCAAGGAGCTGCCACGCTACCTCAAGGCCGTCGAACTGCGCCTGGAGAAGCTCGGCTCCCAAGTGCAGAAGGACCGGGTCTGGAGCGGTGAGCTGGGCAATCTGTGGACCCAGTACAAGGCCCGCGCTGACAAACACGCCCAGGAGGGCAAACGTGACGAACAACTGACCCTGTACCGCTGGTGGCTGGAAGAATACCGGGTATCGCTGTTCGCTCAGCAGCTCGGCACCAAGGTGCCGGTTTCGGACAAACGACTGAGCAAGCAGTGGAGTCAGGTAGAAGCCTAAACGGCTGCAGTTGTGGCACACTTGACCGATATTCGCCGCTGCCGCGCCCATCCTGCCGGCAGCAGCGCTTACCGAATGAAGTGCCCGGCAGCGCTCCGCTGACGGGGTTATTGCGTGTAAAAGTTGGTACGTTCGTGCCAGCTAACCGAATCGAACAGGCCGTTGCCCGATCGGCATCGGCCCCTGAACAGAGGAACGACCGTGCATAACGTCGTCATCAGCGGCACCGGCCTGTACACCCCGGCCAACAGCATTTCCAACGAAGAGCTGGTGGAGTCCTTCAACGCCTATGTGCAGCAGTTCAACGCTGACAATGCCGAGGCCATCGAGCGTGGCGAAGTGCAGGCCCTGGCCGAATCCAGCGCCGCCTTCATCGAAAAGGCCTCGGGGATCAAGAGCCGCTTTGTCATGGACAAGGACGGCATCCTCGATCCGCAACGCATGAAGCCGCGCTTGCCGGAGCGCACCAACGACGAACCGTCGATTCTCTGCCAGATGGCCGTGGCGGCTGCCGAACAGGCCCTGCAACGCGCAGGCCGCACCGCTGCCGATGTCGATGCGGTGATCGTCGCCTGCTCCAACCTGCAGCGCCCGTACCCGGCGATTGCCATCGAGGTGCAACAGGCCCTGGGTATCAACGGCTTTGGCTTCGACATGAACGTCGCCTGCTCTTCGGCCACCTTCGGCATCCAGACAGCCTGCAACAGCGTGCAACTGGGTCAGGCCCGCGCGATTCTGGTGATCAGCCCGGAAATCTGTACCGGCCACCTGAACTTCCGGGACCGCGACAGCCACTTCATCTTCGGCGATGCCGCCACCGCAGTGCTGGTCGAGCGTGCCGACCTGGCCACCTCGGCGCATCAGTTCGACATCGTCAGCACCAAGCTGCTGACCCAGTTCTCCAACAATATCCGCAACAACTTCGGTTTCCTCAACCGTGCGGCCGAAGAGGGCATCGGCGCCCCGGACAAGCTCTTCGTCCAGGAAGGCCGCAAGGTGTTCCGCGAGGTCTGCCCGATGGTGGCCGAGCTGATCGCTCAGCACCTGGCTGAAAACAACATCAGTGTCAGTGACGTCAAGCGCTTCTGGCTGCACCAGGCCAACCTGAGCATGAACCACCTGATCGTCAAGAAGCTGCTCGGTCGCGATGCCCTGGAAGAAGAGGCACCGGTGATTCTCGACAGCTACGCCAACACCAGTTCGGCGGGCTCGGTGATCGCCTTGCACAAACATCAGGACGATCTGGCAAAAGGTGCTCTGGGCGTACTGAGCTCCTTCGGTGCCGGCTATTCCATCGGTAGCGTGATTCTGCGCAAGCGCTGAAGCCTGCGAGCCGTCTGACAACAGTAAGACGGGTCTGTCTTGAAACAAAAGGACGCGCCCCACAGCGGGCGTCCCTTTTGTTGCTGGCCGCATTTGTAACAAAACCGTCTAATCGAACTCTACCGACACAACGACGGATGGATGGCGATGATGGGCGAAGAACAAGGCCGCTTGCTCGAACGGCTGCTCGCAGGCGAGCAATCGGCTTTCAAGGAACTGGTAGACACCTATCAGGGCGCCATGCGCGCAGTGGCGTATGCCATTGTCGGCAGCCGCAATGCCGACGAGGTGGTGCAGGATGCCTGGCTGGCGGTGGTACGCAACCTGGCAGGGTTCCAGCAGCGCTCCAGTCTCAAGACCTGGCTGCTGACCATCACTGCCAACACGGCAAAAAACCGCTACAAACAGAACCGCCGGGAAGTACTGCTCGACGACTTGCCTGCGCCACATGGCAGCGTCGGCGATGAGCGATTCGCCGGCGATGGCCATTGGCTGTTAGCGCCTTCGGCCTGGCATGAAGACTCGCCCGAAGCCTTGCTCAGCCAGGATGAGTTGCGCGAGTGCCTTGAACATACTTTGCTCAGCCTGTCCGAGCTGCAGAGCAGCGTCCTGGTGCTGCGCGAACGCCAGGGACTGGAGCTGGAACAAATCTGTAATCTTCTCGATATTTCGCTCTCCAATGTCCGCGTGCTGCTGCACCGGGCACGGCTGAAGGTCTTCGCGACCCTGGAACACTTCGAGGAAACCGGCCAATGCTGACCTGCAAGGAACTTGTCGCCCGCTCGAGCGATTACCTGGATGGAGAACTTCCCCTGGGTGAAAAACTGCTGGCTCGCCAGCACCTGTTGTTTTGCAAAAGCTGTCGACGGTTCATCAAGCAGATGCGTTTGACCCAGGCGACGATCAAGGCGCTGCCGGAGGCGCCGGTAGACGATATTGACGAAATCGTCCAGCGCATGACAGACGCCCAGCGAACTCAAGACAAACCCTGAAAATCGCGCCGGAAGGCCCTGCAACGGGGCTTTCCTGCTTATTCTTATTCGAAGTAAAAAGTTCCCCTGTAACAAAACATTTATATAAAAGCCACTGATCTGACATAACCCCCCGCCAAGATTCCTCCCCAGCACAAGTGGCTCAAGCCGCGTGTTTTTCCAACATTATCAAGACCATAAAGTAGGGGAGCTTCTTCGATGATCCGTAAGCACTTCGCAGGTTTCGCAGCCAGCGCCTTGGCCATGGCCGTTACCGCCCAGGCTTTTGCGGGTACCGTGACCACCGACGGCGCCGATATCGTAGTCAAGACCAAGGGTGGCCTCGAGGTCGCTACCACCGACAAGGAATTCAGCTTCAAGCTGGGCGGTCGTGTTCAGGCTGACTACAGCCGTTTTGACGGTTTCTACACCAAGAACGGCAACACTGCCGACGCCGGTTACTTCCGTCGTGCTTACCTGGAACTGGGCGGGGTGATGTACACCGACTGGGCCTACCAGATTGCTTACGACTTCTCGCACAACTCCGGCGGTGACAACCGTTCCGAAGATGGCTACTTCGACGAAGCCTCCCTGGCTTACAACGGCTTCAAGCCGGTGTCGATCAAGGTGGGCCGTTTCGACCCTGAGTTCGGTCTGGAGAAAGCCACCAGCTCCAAGTGGGTAACGGCTCAGGAACGTACCGCAGCTTACGATCTGGTCGACTGGACCAACTCGCACAACGGCGGCATGGGTCTGCAGGCATCCGGTAACGCCGGCGACTCGCTGTACGGTTCGGTGGGTGTGTTTGCCAAAGACGCGACCAACCAGGACAAAGACGGCGACAGCACCAAGCAGTTCAACCTGCGCGGCGTCTTCGCACCTATGCACGAGGCGGGTAATGTCCTGCACTTTGGTATCAACTACGCCCAGCGCGACCTCTCCGACACGGCATTCGATGGCCGTATCCGCAGCCGTCTGGGCATGCGTGGCGTGAGCACCGACGGTGGCCAGGATGCCGGTGACAATGGCAACCGCCTGGTTCTCGGTGGCGCCAACAACACCCCGGCCGGTGCCTACGACACCGACAAGGCCTGGAACCTGGAAGCGGCCTGGGCCATGGGCCCGTTCTCGGTGCAGGGTGAGTACATCAAGCGTGACACGCAAGCTGACGATGATGCGTTCTCCGACATCAAGTCCGAAGGTTACTACGGTCAACTGGCCTACACCCTTACCGGTGAAGCGCGCGGCTACAAGCTGGGCAAATTCGACAGCATCAAACCGCAGAACAAGCAGATCGGTGCCTGGGAGCTCTTCTACCGTTACGACCACCTGAGCACTGACGATGACAATGGCGCATTTGCCGATATCGGTGACGTCGAGGCCAAAGTGCACAACGTCGGTGTGAACTGGTACGCCAACGAGTCGATCAAGCTCAGCGGTGTGTACGTCAAAACCAAGGTCGACAATGCCGAGAACGCTGCCGGCGACGACAGCGGCGACGGCTTCGTCATGCGCGCGCAGTACGTGTTCTAAGTAGCACCGCTCCTCATCCGTTAGATCTTCAGCCCCGCTTTGCGGGGCTTTTTTTCGTCTGCGCGACGAGGCAGACTGCGCCAATGCCTAACCTTATCCTGTCACACCTTGCCGAACTCACACCTGCCGCCTGGGATGCCCTGGTGCCGGGCGAGCAACCGTTTTTGCGTCACGCGTTTCTGAGCAGCCTGGAAGACAGCGGCAGTGTCAGTGCACGCACTGGCTGGACGCCTGCGCATCGCGTACTGACGGATGTTGACGGACAGCTTCAGGCTGCCCTGCCGGCCTATGTGAAAACCCACTCCTTTGGTGAATACGTCTTCGATCACGGTTGGGCCGACGCTTGCGAGCGTGCGGGGATTGCCTACTACCCGAAGCTGCTCTGCGCGGTGCCGTTTTCCCCGGTCTGTGGCCCACGGCTATTGGGGCAGCCCGAAGCTGCTGCGCAATTGATGGATCGGCTTACCGAGGACCTGGCTGAGCAGGGCTTGTCGGGGGCGCATGTCAATTTCACCGATGAGTTTGCTGACGCACAAATGCGCGCTCGCGAAGGCTGGATGGAACGCCTGGGGTGCCAGTTTCATTGGCGCAATCAGGGCTATCGGGACTTCCAGGACTTTCTCGACAACCTCAGCTCACGCAAGCGCAAGCAGATGCGCAAAGAACGTGAGCAGGTGGCGGGGCAGGGCATCGAGTTTCGCTGGTACCGTGGTGATGAACTGAGCGAGGCGCAGTGGGATTTCGTTTTTGCCTGCTACGCCAACACCTATGCAGTACGTCGTCGGGCACCGTATCTGACCCGCTCGTTCTTCAGCCTGCTGGCCGAGCGCATGCCGACGGCGATCCGCGTGGTGATGGCGCGCCAGGCCGGGCGAGACGTGGCCATGGCCTTCAGCCTGGTAGGCGGTGACAGTCTGTATGGCCGCTACTGGGGATGCCTGGATGAGTTCGACCGGCTGCATTTCGAGACCTGTTTTTATCAGGGCATGGACTTTGCCATTGCCGAGGGGCTGCAGCGTTTTGACGCCGGGGCGCAGGGCGAGCACAAATTGATTCGTGGCTTTGAACCGGTGATTACCCGCTCCTGGCATTACCTGCTGCATCCGGGACTGCGCCGGGCCGTGGTGGAGTTTTTGCAGCAGGAACGGGCAGGGGTGCTGGCCTATGCCGAAGAGGCACGCACGGCATTGCCTTATCGGCAAGGCTGATGGCCTCATCGCCGGCAAGGCCGGCTCCCACAGTAGAGCAGCTAGCAGAGAGCCCTGTGGGAGCTGGCCTTGCCGGCGATGAAGTCACCGCGAAATTCAGTCGATACCGACAAACCCACCGGTCTGGTGATGCCACAAACGCGCATACAATCCCTGCTGCGCGAGCAGCTCGGCATGGCTGCCCATCTCGGCAATCCGGCCTTTTTCCAGCACCACCAGGCGGTCCATGCGCGCGATGGTCGACAGCCGGTGGGCGATGGCGATCACGGTCTTGCCTTGCATCAGGGTCTCGAGGCTTTCCTGAATCGCTGCTTCGACTTCCGAGTCCAGTGCTGAAGTGGCCTCGTCCATGATCAGAATCGGCGCGTTCTTGAGCAGCACCCGGGCAATGGCGATGCGCTGGCGCTGGCCACCGGAAAGCTTGACCCCGCGTTCACCGACATGGGCATCGAAACCGGTGCGGCCCTGGGCATCGGACAGCAGCGGGATGAACTCATCGGCGCGGGCCTGACGGACCGCTTCCCAGACCGCTTCGTCACTGGCGTCGGGACGCCCGTACAAGAGGTTTTCGCGAATCGAACGGTGTAGCAGCGAGGTGTCCTGGGTAATCATGCCGATCTGCGCGCGCAGGCTGGCCTGAGTGACCAGGGCAATGTCCTGGCCATCGATCAGGATGCGTCCGCTTTCCAGGTCATACAAACGTAGCAGCAGGTTGACCAGAGTTGATTTACCCGCGCCGGAGGGGCCGATCAGGCCGATTTTCTCGCCAGGACGAATGTCCAGGTTCAGGCCATCGATAATCCGGGCGCCTTTGCCGTAGTGAAAGCAGACATTCTCGAATTTCACCGCACCGCGATCGACTTTAAGCGCCGGGGCTTTCGGTGGGTCGGTGACGGTGACCGGCTGGGCGATGGTCTGCAGGCCATCCTGAACCATGCCGATGTTCTCGAAGATGCCGTTGACCACCCACATGATCCAGCCGGACATGTTGACGATACGAATCACCAGGCCGGTCGCCAGGGCAATGGCACCGACGCTGATCAGCGACTGGGTCCACAGCCACAGGGCCAGGCCCGTGGTGGTGACGATCAACAGGCCGTTGAGGCTGGTGATGACCACGTCCATGCTGGTAACCACGCGGGCGGCCAGTTGGGTTTTTTCAGTCTGTTCGCTGATCGCTTCGCGAGCGTACTGCTGCTCGAAGTCGGTGTGGGCGAAGAGTTTCAGGGTGGCGATGTTGGTGTAGCCATCGACGATGCGGCCCATGAGTTTGGAGCGGGCATCGGAAGAAATCACCGCACGGGCTTTGACCCGCGGTACGAAGTAGTAGAGCGCGCCGATGTAACAGAGGATCCAGCTGATCAGCGGCAGCATCAGGCGCCAGTCCGCCTCGGCAAACAGTACCAGTGAACTGATGGCATAGATCAGTACGTGCCAGAGGGCATCCACCGCCTGCACGGCCGAGTCGCGCAGCGAGTTGCCGGTTTGCATGATGCGCTGGGCAATGCGTCCGGCAAAATCGCTCTGGAAGAAATTCAGGCTCTGCTTGAGCACATAGGTGTGGTTTTGCCAGCGGATCATGCTGGTCATGCCGGGGCTGATGGTCTGGTGCACCAGCAGGTCGTGCAGGCCGACGAACACCGGGCGCAGCAACAGCGCTACCACCAGCATCCAGATCAGCTCACCGGCATGTTCACTGAAAAAGTTGATGTTGGGGGTGCCCTGGGCCAGATCGATGATCCGGCTCAGGTAACTGAACAGTGCCACTTCGATCAGTGCGCCGATCAGGCCGACCACCAGCAGCGCAGCAAAGCTGGGCCAGACCTGGCGCAAGTAGTACAGATAAAACGGCAGTACCGTACTGGGCGGCGAGGCGCTGGGGGCTTCACGAAAGATATCGATCAGCTTTTCGAACCGGCGAAACAGCATGAAGAAGGTAACTCCTGTTCAGTCAGACCCTCAGGCCTTGGCTCACGTCCCTGTGAAGCCCGGGGTCAGTCGAGGCGCTTGGCCGACTTGATCAGTATCGGATCGACCGGCACGTCACGCATGCCGTTCTTGACGGTGGTTTGCGAGTTGACGATCTGATCGACAACGTCCATGCCCTTGACCACCTTGGCGAACACCGCGTAACCGGCATCACGGCCCGGATCGAGGAAGGCGTTGTCGGCTACGTTGATGAAGAACTGGCTGGTGGCCGAGTTGGGGTTCGAGGTACGCGCCATCGACAGCGTGCCGCGGGTGTTGTGCAGGCCGTTGCTGGCTTCGTTGCGGATTGGATCCTTGGTCGGCTTCTGCTGCATTTGCGCAGTGAAGCCGCCACCTTGAACCATGAAACCAGGGATCACCCGGTGGAAAATGGTGTTGGTGTAGAAGCCGCTATCCACGTATTCCAGGAAATTCTTGCTGCTGATCGGCGCCTTGACCGGGTCCAGTTCCACTTCGATCTGGCCGAAGCTGGTGTCGAGCAATACATGGGGGGCCTTCTCGGCAGCCATCAGGCTGGTGGCGAAGACGACCGAGCAAGTGGCGAGCAGGAGTTTTTTCAGCATGGGCTCAATGTTCCTTGAGAGGTGGTGGACGCCGCCAGAAACTGCAGCAGCGTCTGATTGAAAATGTGCGGTTGATCCAGGGGCGTAGCGTGCCGGGAATTTTCGATGACCGCCAGTCGCGCCTGGGGAATCAGGGCCACATAGCGCTCTTTCAGGGCTACCGGGGTGTAATCCTGATCGGCACTGATGACCAGCGTAGGACAGCGGATCTGCCCCAGGCGTTCGCTGACGCCCCAACCGACAATGGCATCGAAGCTGGCAAGGTAAGCGCGCTTGTCGTTTTTCGCCCAGCGTTCGGCCATCTTGCGGCGCAGGTCGGCCTGTTGCGGTTCAGGGAACAGCCGCGCAGCCAGGCCCTTGCCGATGGCCTCCAGGCTCAGCGCGCGGGCCAGAGCCCAGCGCTTGGCCCACCAGATCCAGTCCTGGCGGGTGCGGCGCTTGACCTCCGGGGCGCTGTTGACGATGCACAGGCTGCGCAGCCACTGCGGGTGATCGACCGCGAACTGAAAGCCGACCATGCCGCCCATCGACAGGCCGACCAGGTGCACCGGGCCGGTCTGCAGCTGTTCGAGCAAGGCCAGCAGATCGGCGCTGAAACTCTGGATGCTGTAGCGCTCGCGGGGTTTGTCGGAGCGACCGTGGCCACGGATGTCCATCAGGATCACCCGGTAGTGACGGGCAAGTGCCGGCACTTGCATCTCCCAGTCCTGACAGCTGGAGCCCAGGCCATGGAGCAATACCAGCGGATCGCCCTGGCCGTATTCCTCGTAGTGCAGCGAACAACCTTCATGTTCGAAATAGGCCATGGGCATGATTCCTGTCAGGCTTGGGCGGGGGCGGCGAAGGGCACGTCCAGCGGCGCGGTATCGAAGTTGCGCAGCAATTCGATAAGAATCTGCGTGGCCGGGCCCAAGGGTTTGTCCTTGTTGGAGTAAAGGTAGAACAGTGGATGGCGACTGCCACCCTGATCCAGCGGCAAGGGCTTGAGCACGCCTTCGCGCAATTCCCGTTCGATCAGGTGGCGTGGCAGCCAGGCGAAACCCAGGCCGCTGCTGACGAAGGTCGACGCGGTGGCCAGGCTACCGACGGTCCAGCGCTGTTCGGCGCCGAGCCAGCCGACATCGCGCGGTTGCGCACGGCCCGAGTCGCGAATCACCACTTGCAGCTGGCTTTCCAGATCCTGGAAGTTCAGCTCGCGACCCAGTCGGTGCAGGCTGTGATCGGGATGGGCCACGGCGACGAACTCCACCGAACTGAGCTCGGTGCCCAGATAGCCGGAAATATTGAAGCCGCTGATGGCCAGGTCGGCGATGCCTTCATGCAGCACCTCTTCGACGCCGGACAGCACTTCTTCACGCAGGCGCACGCGGCAACCGCGGCTTTGCGGCATGAAGGCGCTCAAGGCGCGGACCAGGCGGGCATTGGGATAGGCGGCATCGACCACCAGGCGTACTTCGGCCTCCCAGCCCTGTTCCATATGGTGCGCCAGGTCTTCCAGCTGGCTGGCCTGCTTGACCAGTTGCCGGGAGCGGCGCAGCAGCACGTTGCCGGCTTCGGTCAGCACCGCCTTGCGTCCGTCGATGCGCAGCAGCGGCACCCCCAGCTGGTCCTGCATGCGCGCCACGGTGTAGCTCACCGAGGACTGCGAACGGTGCAGCGCTTCGGCCGCCTGGGCAAAACCGCCGTGATCGACCACCGCTTGCAGGGTCCGCCACTGATCCAGGGTAACGCGCGGCGCTTTCATCTTCGGCTCCTGTTGTCCTAAGCTGGCGCTCTTTCATGGAGAGCGTCGTATGAAAAAATGTTGTGCTGTACTGCTGGCCCTGCTTCCGCTCACAGCCTTGGCTTATCCCATCGATGTGGAAAAAAACCTCGACGGCGTCAAGCTCGACTACACCACCTACGACACCGACCGTGACATCGGTTCGATCACCCTGAACAACTACGGTGAGGTGGCGGCCCAGTGCAAGGTGCTGTTCCGTAACGGCCCGGAAGCCCCCAGGGTGCGCCGGGTACAGGTGCCGGCCAGGCAGAGCAAGGATGTCACAGCCAAATTCAACCGCGAGATCATCAAGCTGCGCATCAGCCTGGACTGCAAGCCGCAATAAGTGAGGCTAGCGCACCGGCACAATAAAACAAATAAACTGATAGATTGCACCCAGATTTTACGCTTTTTAATCGATCGGTCACTGTTTAGTCTTACCTCCATCGACTTACCACATTCGCCGATGGAGGCAACCCATGTCCCGTGTACTCGTAATCGAAAGCAGCGCCCGCCAGCAGGGTTCGATCTCCCGGCAGCTGACCAGTGACTTCGTCAGCCAGTGGCAAGCCGCCCATCCTGGCGACCAGGTCACCCTGCGCGACCTGGCCGTCAACCCGGTGCCGCACCTGGATGCCAACCTGCTCGGTGGCTGGATGAAGCCCGAAGAGCAGCGCAACAGCGACGAGCTGCAGGCGCTGGCCCGCTCCAACGAACTGACCGACGAAGTGCTGGCCGCCGATGTACTGGTGCTGGCTGCGCCGATGTACAACTTCACCATCCCAAGCACCTTGAAAGCCTGGCTGGACCACGTACTGCGTGCCGGCATCACCTTCAAGTACACCGAAACCGGCCCGCAGGGGCTGCTGACCGGCAAGAAGGCCTACATCCTCACGGCCCGCGGCGGCATCCATGCTGGCGCCTCGAGCGACCATCAGGAACCGTACCTGCGTCAGGTGATGGCCTTCATCGGTATCCACGATGTGACCTTCATTCACGCCGAAGGCCTGAACATGGGCGGTGACTTCCATGAGAAGGGCTTGAACCAGGCCAAGGCCCAGCTGGCCGCGGTGGCGTGATTGCACTGAATTTTCCCGCCTGACACCTGTTGCTCCTTTGGGTGTACCTGCCCGGTCATTGCCTTGTGCATGACCGGGCTTTTTTGTGCGCTTGCCCCGTGATCAGTGAAAAGCTAAGGTCGCCGCCTCTACAGCAAGGGGCAACCATGGGCTATTTATTGATCGTCGCACTGATCCAGGCGTTTTCCTTCAGCCTGATCGGCGAGTACCTGGCAGGTCATGTCGACAGCTATTTCGCCGTGCTGGCGCGGGTAGTGCTGGCCGGGCTGGTGTTCCTGCCGCTGACCCGCTGGCGTCAGGTCGAGCCGCGCTTCATGCGCTCGATGCTGCTGATCGGCGCCCTGCAATACGGCATTACCTATGTCTGTCTGTACCTGAGCTTCAGGGTGCTGACCGTGCCGGAAGTGCTGCTGTTCACCATCCTCACGCCCCTGCATGTGACCCTGATCGAAGATGCCCTGAACCGGCGCTTCAATCCCTGGGCGCTGGTGGCTGCCCTGGTGGCGGTGGCGGGCGCGGCAGTGATCCGCTTCGACAGCATCAGCCCGGACTTCTTCATCGGCTTCCTGTTGCTGCAACTGGCCAACTTCACCTATGCCGCCGGCCAGGTGCTGTACCGGCACCTGATCGCGCGCAACCCCAGCGACCTGCCGCATTACCGGCGCTTTGGCTATTTCTACCTGGGTGCCTTGCTGGTGGTGTTGCCGGCGTTCCTGGCGTTCGGCAACAGCCAGCACCTGCCCAGCACCGATGTGCAGTGGCTGGTGCTGCTGTTTCTCGGGCTGTGCCCGACGGCGCTGGGATTGTACTGGTGGAACAAGGGCGCATGCCTGGTTTCCGGCGCGACCCTGGCGGTGATGAACAACCTGCACGTACCGGTGGGGCTGCTGCTCAACTTGCTGATCTGGAATCAGCACGAGCCCCTGGGCAGGTTGTTCATCGGCGGGGCGGTGATTCTGGCTTCGCTATGGCTCGGTCGTCTCGGCAGTCAGCGTCCGTTGCTGGTGGGGCAGGCCCGCCGGTAGCAGGCCGGCGCGCAGGTCATTGCCGCTGGGCTGCTGATACAGACTCAGGCCGAACTCGGGCATCACCGCCAGCAGGTAGTCGAAGATGTCGCCCTGGATACGCTCATAGTCGGCCCAGGCGGTGGTGCGGGTGAAGCAGTAGATCTCCAGCGGCACGCCCTGGGCGGTGGTCTGCATCTGGCGGACCATGCAGGTCATGTTCGGCTGGATCTCCGGGTGGCTCTTCAGGTAGGCCAGGGCATAGGCGCGGAAGGTGCCGATGTTGGTCATGCGCCGACGGTTGGCGGAAAGCTCGGCGACATTGCCCTGGGCTTCGTTCCAGGCCTTGAGCTCGCTGCGCTTGCGGGCGATGTAGTCGGTCAGCAGGCGCACTTCACCCAGGCGCTGCTCCTCATCGTTGCGCAGGAAGCGCACTCCGCCGGCATCGATGAACAGGCTGCGCTTGATCCGCCGCCCGCCCGACTGCTGCATGCCGCGCCAGTTTTTGAAGGACTCGGACATCAGCCTCCAGGTCGGAATGGAGACGATGGTCTTGTCGAAGTTCTGCACCTTGACCGTGTGCAGGGTGATGTCCACCACATCGCCGTCGGCGCCGACCTGGGGCATCTCGATCCAGTCGCCAACCCGCAACATGTCGTTGCTGGTCAGTTGCACGCTGGCCACGAATGACAGCAGGGTGTCCTTGTACACCAACAGGATCACCGCCGACATCGCACCCAGGCCCGACAGCAGCAACAGCGGCGAACGGTCGATCAGCGTGGCGACAATGATGATCGCGCCAAAGACGTAGAGCACCATCTTCGCCAGTTGCACATAACCCTTGATCGAGCGTGTGCGGGCGTGTTCGGTACGCGCGTAGATGTCCAGCAGGGCGTCGAGCAGGGCACTGATGGCCAGCATCAGGAACAGAATGGTGAAGGCCAGCGCGACGTTGCCGAGGAAATGCTGGCTGGGGGCATTGAGCTCCGGCACCAGTTTCAGGCCGAACTGCACCACCAGCGAGGGCGTCATCTGCGCCAGGCGGTGGAAAACCTTGTTTTGCAGCAGATCATTGACCCAGTGCAGTGCCGGCTGTCGGCCCAGCAGCTTGACGGCGTGAAGTATCAGAAAGCGTGCCACCCGGCCCAGCACCAGGGCGATGACCAGCAGCACACCCAGGCCGAGGCCCGCGTGTATCACGGGATGTTGATCAAGAGTGCCCCAAAGATCGAGGGCGTTTTGCCAGAACTGTTCAATAGCCATGCGGTAGTTGACGTGTCCGAAGTGAAAATGAAGGGTTATTAGAGCCCGGAACGGTGCATCAATGCCAAAAGAAATTCGGCGTAGGCGCTGGAAAACGTTACCCTATACGGCTGAATTTCTGCACATGCCCGAGGTACACCCGTGTTTTCCCAATTCGCCCTGCACGAACGCCTGCTCAAAGCCGTTGCTGCACTGAACTTCGAAGAGCCGACTCCGGTGCAGGCGGCCGCCATTCCCCTGGCTTTGCAGGGGCGTGACCTGCGGGTGACGGCGAAAACCGGTAGCGGCAAGACCGCAGCCTTCGTACTGCCGGTGCTCAACCGTCTGGTCGACCTCAAGCAAAAGCGTGTCGAGATCCGTGCCCTGGTACTGCTGCCAACCCGTGAGCTGGCCCAGCAGACCCTCAAGGAAATCGAGCGTTTCGCCCAGTTCACCTTCATCAAGGCCGGCATGATCACCGGTGGTGAAGACTTCAAGGAACAGGCCGCCATGCTGCGCAAGGTGCCGGATATCCTCGTCGGTACCCCGGGCCGTATGCTCGAGCAACTGAACGCCGGCAACCTCAAGCTTGAGCATGTGCAGGTCGTTGTTCTCGACGAAGCCGACCGCATGCTCGACATGGGCTTCTCCGAAGACGTCGAGCGCCTGTGCGGCGAGTGCCCGAACCGCGAACAGACCCTGCTGTTCTCCGCCACCACCGGCGGTGCCGGTCTGCGCGACATGATCGGCAAAGTGCTCAAAGACCCTGAGCACCTGATGCTCAACACCGTCAGCCAGCTCAACGACGGTACCCGTCAGCAGATCATCACCGCCGACCACAACCAGCATAAAGAGCAGATCGTTCAGTGGCTGCTGGCCAACGAGACGTATCAGAAGGCGATCATCTTCACCAACACCCGGGTCATGGCCGACCGCATCTATGGTCACTTGGTGGCCAAGGACGTCAAAGCCTTCGTCCTGCATGGCGACAAGGACCAGAAAGACCGCAAACTGGCCATCGAGCGCCTGAAGCAGGGCGGTGCCAAGGTGCTGGTGGCGACCGACGTCGCGGCCCGTGGCCTGGACGTTGACGGTCTGGACCTGGTGATCAACTTCGACATGCCGCGCAGCGGCGACGAGTACGTGCACCGTATCGGTCGTACCGGTCGTGCCGGTAACGAAGGCCTGGCGGTTTCGTTGATCTGCCATGGCGACTGGAACCTGATGTCGAGCATCGAGCGTTACCTGAAGCAGAGCTTCGAGCGCCGGGTCATCAAGGAAGTCAAAGGCACCTACAGCGGGCCGAAGAAGGTCAAGGCCTCGGGCAAGGCTGCTGGCGTGAAGAAGAAAAAGACTGACAAGAAGGGCGACAAGAAGGTCGTGGCCAAGCGCAAGCCGACCGCCAAGCCGAAGCCTAATGCACCGCTGGCCAGCGCCGACGGTCTGGCGCCGCTCAAGCGTCGCAAGCCGGCCCCGGCTGCCGAGTAAGTATCCGCTTTGAAGGCCAGCTCCCTGTGGGAGCCGGCCTTGCCGGCGATAGCTTCACCGCCTGATTCAGACCTTCTTCTCCGCCGTCTTCAACTCCTGCAACCGCTTGTCGATCAGCTGGCACTTGTCCGGCAGGTCCTTGCTGGCACTCTCAAGCTTCATACCTTTCAACTCGTCATTGATCTCCTTGGCCTTCTGCGGGTTCTGCTCCGTCAGTCGCGTTACCTCCTTGGCCAGCTCCTCACGTTTTTCCGTGGCTTCCTCAAGCGTGCACGCCCAACTCGGCAAGGCCAGTAGCAAGCTGGCGGCGGCAGCGATGTTCAACAGGCTTTTCATGGGCAGAGCTCCCTTGGCTTGGTCTTGCGGTTGAGCCGCAAGCGGTGTGCAAAGTTCAGTCGAAGCGCAACACAAGGCTGGCAATCAACGCCTGCAGCCGCTGATAATCGGCGCTGGATCCACAGCTGCCGAGACTCTGCCATGCCGTTCGCCGATAGCGGGTGCCCGCAATGAGCGCCACCCGTCGCAATACCGATGCCTTTGCCCTGCAAGTAATGCTGGTGCTGTGCCTGATCTGGGGCATCCAGCAGGTGATGATCAAGCTGGCCGCGCCAGACATTGCGCCAGTGATGCAACAGGCCCTGCGTTCGGGCATGGCGGCGGTGCTGGTCGGCCTGCTGATCTGTTTTCGCGGCGGCTGGGACCAGGTGGCGCACACCTGGCGCGGCGGGCTGCTGGCCGGTGCGCTGTTCGGGGTGGAGTTTTTGTTCATTGCCGAAGGCCTGAAGCTGACCTCGGCGGCGCACATGTCGGTGTTCCTCTACACCGCGCCGGTGTTCACTGCTCTTGGCCTGCACTGGCTGCTGCCGAGCGAGCGTCTGCGGCCCCTGCAGTGGTTGGGCATCGTCCTGGCCTTCGCCGGTATTGCCTATGCCTTTGCCGGTGGCGTGTCGCTGTCTGAGATGGACGGGCGCATGCTGTTGGGCGATGCCTTCGGCGTGCTGGCAGGTCTGGCCTGGGGCGCGACCACCGTGGTGGTGCGCGCTTCCCGGCTGTCGGAGGCACCGGCGACCCTGACCTTGTTCTATCAACTGGCGGTCGGTTTTGTCGGCTTGTTGCTGATCGCCGCCCTCAGCGGCCAGGTCACCCAGGTGCAATTCACGCCTCTGTCTATTGGCAGCCTGTTGTTCCAGGGGCTGATCGTGTCGTTCTTCAGCTACCTGACCTGGTTCTGGCTGCTGCGCCGCTACCTGGCGTCGAACCTGGCAGTGTTTTCCTTCATCACTCCGCTGTTCGGGGTGACCTTTGGTGTGCTGCTGCTGGGCGAACCCCTGAGTCTGAACTTCGTGCTCGGGGCCATCATGGTCCTGCTCGGCGTCACGCTGGTCAGTGCTGAGCAGTGGGTGCGCCGACGGTTGCGCAGCCTGCTCGGCTAGGCTGCGGCCGGCAGAGCAGTGCACCGCCCAGCAGTAGGCCGCAGCCGGCGATGACCAGTGCCGGTTGCAGGCTGGCGGCGAACTGATTGCTCAGTGCGGCCAGCAACGGCCCGCTGAGCTGGCCAAGGGCAAAGCAGGCGGTGAGCAAGCCTGCGTTGCGCTGGTAGGCATCGGGTGACAGTTCGCGCAGGCGCTGCATCATCAGTTGCATGCAGGCCAGGAACGGCGTGCCGCACAACAACACCCCCAGGGCCAGTCCCGGACCATTGCCCAGCAAGCAGGCGAACACCCCGGCAGCCTGCAACCAAAGCGTCGTCATCAACCAGCGCGAGGTGCTGCCCCAGTGTGGACGGCGATAGCTGGCCACTACCACACCCACTGCCGCTGCCAGGCCGAACCCCGGCCAGAACAGATCCGCCAGCCAGTGTCCGTGGAAGCGGGCGCTGGCCATCTGTGACATGAACGTGGCCGGGATGATGTAGCCGATGCCGTACAGGGCGTAGATCAAGCCCAAGCGTGCGATCCCTTGGGTTGGCCCTTGCATCGCCGAAGATCCACCGGCAGGCGCAGAGGCCTGTGGCCGGGGTAGTAAGGGCAGCACTGCCAGCAGCATCACCAGCGCGCCAGCGGCATAGATCAGCCACAGTGGAGCCGAGCCCAGGCCGTACAGGTTGGAGAACAACGCCAGCAGGCCGGTGAGCATGATGCCGACGCCTGGCCCGGCGAACACCAGGGCCCCGAGCCGGGGCCGGTTGCTTGCTGCCGCCAGTTGCTGGCTGAGGCTGGTGAGCATCACCAGCACCCAGGCGCTGGCCACGCCGGTACCGAAGCGCAGCAGCATGTGACTCCAGAAGCCGTGGGCCCAGAACGAGGCCAGGGTCAGCCCTGCGCAGAGCCACAAGCCTGCGTGCAGGCGGGCGCTGACCTGGCCCGGACGACGGGCAAACATGGCGTCCAGCGCGCCGAGCAGGTAACCCAGGTAGTTGGCGGCGGCGATCAGGCCGGCGGCGGTCAGGCTGACCTGGCCTTCAGCGATCAGGTGCGGCAGCTGCGGGGTGAGGGCAAAGCGGCCAATACCCATGGCCATCATCAGGGCCACGGCGCAGGCAAGCAGGCGAATGGACGGGGACATGCTCAAACTCCTGAAAGGGGACCGATGACCGTCAGGCTAAAGGCGATTGACTTTCAGTAAAATTGAATAATGATGAGGAAGTTGTTCAGTTATGGAGAATATCTAATGGAGCTCAGTCAGCTGCGCATCTTTCAGGCGGTCGCCGAGGAAGGCTCGATCACTCGGGCCGCCGTGCGCTTGCACCGGGTACCGTCGAACCTGTCGACACGCCTGCGTCAGCTGGAAGAGCAGCTGGGTGTCGAGTTGTTTCGCCGCGAGCGTCAGCGTTTGCAGTTGTCGCCCGCAGGCAAGGTATTGCTCGATTACGCCGGGCGCATGCTGGCGCTTCGCGATGAAGCTTTCGCGGCGGTGCAGGGCGGGCAACCGGCGGGGGACTTTGCCCTTGGCACCATGTACAGCACTGCCGCCATTCACCTGCCGGCACTGCTGGCGCGCTATCACAAGGCTTATCCGGCGGTGAACCTGCAGGTGCAGGCGGCGCCCAGCGGTGAACTGCTCGAAGGCCTGCTCAGCGGTCGTCTGGACGCTGCCCTGGTGGATGGGCCACTGGCCCTGGCCGGGCTGGACGGTGTGCCGCTGTGCGATGAAACCCTGGTGTTGATCACCGAGCCCGATCATCCGCCGGTGCATAGCGCCCGGGACGTAGCCGGGCGGGCGGTGTTTACCTTCCGCCAGGGGTGTTCCTACCGCATGCGCCTGGAGGCCTGGTATGCCCATGACCATGCGGCCATGGGCCGGGTCATGGAAATCGAGTCGTACCCGAGCATGCTTGCCTGTGTGATTGCCGGGGCGGGGGTGGCGTTGATGGCGCAGTCGATGCTCGACAGCTTGCCTGGGCGTGAACGGGTAGCGGTGCATCGCTTGCAAGCACCCTTCGATCTGGCCACGACCTGGTTGATGTGGCGCAAAGGCATGCGCGGCGCGAATTTGAGTGCCTGGATCGATCTGCAACAAGGGGAAACAGTTGCTCAGACGGCCGAGGTGGCGGTCAGGGCTTGATTAAGATCAAACTTGACCCAACTTGTAGTCCTAGAGCATGCGCAATCCAAGACATAGGGCTATGATCTGTATGAAGCATCGCAGGATTGAAACGCCGTGCAGGCTGACCCGTGAGGGGGAGTTATGAGAAACAATCTGTTCAACTGGCTTCATGACCTGGCTGCGGCTCTGGGTTTGATTCCACCGCCGTTGCAGCCGGTGCCGATCCCTACCGACGAGGAGCAGCGCAAGCGCCAGCCGCGTCGCTAGACGCCTGACAGGGCCGCCGCATCAGGGTGATGCGACGGCCACCGTTGGCCTGGATCAGGCCAGGTTTACCGCACCCACCGGACGGCGGGACATCAAACTCACTACCACAAAGCTCACCAGCGCGATCGCCAGGCTGTAGTAGATCGGCGTGTTGGCATCCATCCCATCCTTGATCATGAACGCCAGGGCAGTGACAAAGCCCAGGGTCATGCTGGTGATTGCACCGGCAGTGGTTGCGCGTTTCCAGAAGATCGCACCGATCAGTGGCACCAGCATACCGCCGACCAACAGGTTGTAAGCCAGGGTCAGGGCACTGATCACGTCTTCGACTACCAGGGCGATACCCAGCACGGCAATGCCGGTGAGCAGGGTGAACAGGCGGTTGATGGCCAGGCTCGATTGCTTGCCACCGCGCAGCTTGGGCAGCAGGTCTTCGGTCAGTACGGTCGAGGCTGCCAGCAGGCCAGCACTGGCCGTGGACATCATCGCCGCCAGCGCTGCTGCAATCACCAGACCGCGGATGCCGTCAGGCAGGGCGGATTTGACGATGGCGGCAAAGGCGTTGTTGGCGTTGGCCAGGTCTGGCAGCAGCACAGGGGCAGCCATGCCGATCACCGCACACACCAGGCCGTAGATCACGCAATAGACACCGGCAACGGTACCGGCACGCTTGGCGACTTTCTCGTCACGGGCGGTGAACACCCGCTGCCAGATGTCCTGACCGATCAGGATGCCGAAGAAGTAGATCAGGAAGTAGGTGATGATGGTGTCCCAACCGATGGTGGTCAGGCTGAAGCTGGCACTTGGCAGTTTGGCGACCAGTTCGTCCCAACCGCCCACGCGGTACAGGCAGATCGGCAGCAGGACAAACATCAGACCAACGGTCTTGATCACGAACTGAACGATGTCGGTCAGGGTCAGCGACCACATGCCGCCGATGGTGGAATACACTACAACCACACCGCCGCCGAGCAGAATCGCGGCCCAGAAATGCATATCGAACAGCACTTGCAGAACGGTGCCGATAGCCAGGGTCGAGGTCACGGCGATCATCAGCGCGTAGGCGAGCATGATCACGGCGCTGGCCTGACGGGCCATGGGGTTGTAGCGCTGTTCCAGCACCTGGGTCACGGTGAAGATTTTCAGGCGCAGCAGCGGTTTGGCCAGGAACAGGTTCAGGGCAATGATGCCCAGGCCCAGGGCCGCACACAGCCAGAAGCCCGAGATGCCGTGGACGTAACCGAGTTTCACGGTACCGACGGTCGAGGCGCCGCCCAGTACGGTGGCGGCCATGGTGCCCATGTACAGGCTAGGGCCGAGGTTACGTCCCGCCACCAGGTAATCTTCATGGGTTTTTGCTTTGCGCATGCCATACCAGCCAAGCCCGAGCATGCCGGCCGCATAGATCAAGACAACGAATAAGTCTAAGGCCATGGGTGTCTCCGATTATCTTTATTATGGTGAGATCGATCCTGGCGCCAGGCAAGCCCGGCGCCGGTCATTCGTCTACTTCACCGGCCGCTGGTGCGATCCGGCGATCATGGCTCCTGCCTCGTTGTAGCTCCTGGTGCCTGTCGGTCAGCGGCGAGCAACGCCCGGCAAGACACAGAGCATTTCGTAGAGCAGGTTGGCGCCGAGCAACGAGGTGTTGCCGGTGGTGTCGTAAGGTGGCGAGACTTCCACCAGATCGCAGCCGATCAGGTCAAGGCCCTGGCAACCACGGATGATTTCCATGGCCTGGATGGTGGTCAGGCCACCGATTTCCGGGGTGCCGGTGCCTGGGGCCCAGGCCGGGTCGATGCCGTCGATGTCGAAGCTCAGGTACACCGGGCCGCCGCCGACTTTCTCGCGGACTTCAGCCATCAGTGGCGCCAGGGATTTGTGCCAGCATTCTTCGGCCTGGACCACGCGGAAGCCCTGTTTGCGGCTCCAGTTGAAGTCTTCGGCGGTGTAGCCCTGGGCGCGCAGACCGATCTGCACCACGCGATCGCAATCGAGCAGACCTTCTTCCACGGCGCGGCGGAAGGTGGTGCCGTGGGCGATCTTTTCGCCGAACATGTGATCGTTGACGTCAGCGTGGGCATCGATATGCACCAGGCCTACCTTGCCGTGCTTCTTGTGGATCGCGCGCAGGATCGGCAGGGTGATGGTGTGGTCGCCACCCATGGTCATGGGGATGACATTGTGCTCGAGGATTTCGTCGTAGGCTTCTTCGATGATGCGCACAGCTTCAAGCAGGTTGAAGGTGTTGATCGCTACGTCACCGATATCGGCTACCGACATCGAATCGAAGGGGGCAGCGCCAGTGGCCATGTTGTAAGGACGGATCATCACCGACTCGGCGCGGATCTGCCGTGGGCCGAAACGGGTGCCGGAGCGCAGCGAAGTACCGATGTCCAGGGGAATGCCGATGAAGGCAGCATCGAGGCCTTCGGCGCTTTGCAGGTGAGGGAGACGGAGCATGGTGGCGATGCCGCCGAAGCGCGGCATTTCGTTGCCGCCCAGTGGTTGGTGCAGAATCTTGTCCACGGTCGGGCCTCATCGATTCGATTGTTTTAGTTGTTGGAACCTGTCTTGCGGGTTGGCTGGTAACCCTGAAGTGCTGGCAAGCAGGTGCATTGCGGCAGAGTCTGCAAAAGGTAGTGGGCAAAAAGAATCGCTACAGGCAAATACTTAGTTCAGGTTTTTCTAAACTATCGGCGGGAATCTGGTTAGACTTTTGCCAATCACCGCCTTTTCGGACCCCGTAAGCCATGGCTTCTGCACTGCCTGACCTGAAACTCCTGCGCATCTTCGTCAGCGTCGTACGCCATCAGGGCTTCGCCAATGCCCAGCGCGAACTCAACCTTTCGACCTCGGCTATCAGCACTTACATGAGCCAGCTGGAAGCGGCGCTGGGGATCGTCCTGTGTCACCGCGGGCGAGGGGGCTTCAGCCTGACCAGCAAAGGCGAACTGTTCCATCAGGAGACCCTGCGCCTGCTGGCCGAAATGGACGGCTTCGAGCAGTACGCGGCTGCGCTCAAGGGCGAGTTACGCGGTACGTTGAACCTGGGGGTGATCGACTCGACCGTCGGCGACCGCGCTTTGCCGCTGGCCGAAGCAATCGGGGCTTACAGCCAGGAGCACCCGGCGGTGCATTTGCACCTGTCGGTGTCCAGCCCCTACGAGTTGCAGCTGGGCGTGCAGGACAACCGTCTGGACCTGGCCATCGGTGCGTTTTCGACGCGCATGAGCGGACTGGTGTATCAACCGCTGTACCGTGAGCAGCACTGGCTGTACTGCAGTAACCGCCACCCGCTGTTTCACGAGCGGCGCATTCCTGAGCAGGTCATCACCCAGCAGCGCATGGTCGGGCGCGGCTACTGGAGCCAGGCGGAACTGGCCCGTCACGGTTTCAAACACAGTGCGGCGACGGTGGAAAGTATGGAGGCACAACTGATTCTGGTGCTGTCCGGCGCCTATATCGGTTACCTGCCGGAGCACTATGCCCAGGCCTGGGCCGACAAGGGCGATTTACGCGTATTGTCACCCGCGACCTTTGGCTATCAGGCGCCGTTTTCCATGATCATCCGCCGCGGCCGCAGCCGCGAACCCTTGATTCAGACCTTCCGCGATTTGCTCAAGGCGCAGCTCACCCCGGCCTGACCAAGCTTTTTCCGCGGTTGCTGTGGCACACTTTGCCCGCCCAGGAGAACCCGATGTCCAGAATCCAGTGCGAGCGCTGTCTGCGCCCACAAGCCCATTGCCTTTGCCCCTTGATCCCGTCCCTCGATAGCCGCACCCGTGTGCTGGTGTTGCAGCACCCGAGTGAAGTACGTCATGCCCTCAATACTGCGAAACTGGCGGTACTGGGTTTGCGTAACAGTGAATTGCGGGTAGGTGAGGCGTTCGAGGATCTGGCCGCGCTGATCGAGGTGCCGGGGTATCGCAGTGCGTTGCTGTTTCCCGGCGATCAGGCTCAACCTCTGGCAGCCTATGCCGTTGATCGGGATCCGCGCCCGTGGTTACTGGTAGTGCCCGATGGCACCTGGCGCAAGGCGAGCAAGCTGCTGCACATGAATCCGTTGCTGGCCGCCTTGCCGCGAGTGACGCTGGCCCAGGTCCTGCCTTCGCGCTACCGCTTGCGCAAAGCACCGGCTGATGGGGCGCTGTCGACCCTGGAAGCGGTGGTGCAGGCGTTGAATGTGCTGGAGGCGCCGCAGTGTTTCGATGCGCTGCTCAAGCCTTTCGAAGCCTTGATCGAAGGTCAGATCGAGGCGATGGGGCGCGAGACGTACGAGCGTAATCACCAGCGCTGACTTTCATGTGGGAGCCGGACTTGCCGGCGATCTGCCGCAAAGCGGCAGTAACCCAGACCGATGCGGTGAAACAGTTGAATCGCAGGCTCAAAAATTGCGGCCGCTGCGCGCCCGATCGCCGGCAAGTCCGGCTCCCACATAAGCCCAGTGTGTGATGATTAACGCTCGCGCATGGCTTCAGTGCGCGCCTTGAGCACCGGCTTGAGCAGATAGTCCAGTACGCTTTTCTGGCCGGTGATGATGTCCACCGTGGCAGTCATCCCGGGAATGATCAGCAAAGGTTTGTTATCGCCACCCAGGTGGTTTTTGTCGGTGCGCACCTGGATCAAGTAGAACGAATTGCCCTTGTCGTCGGTGACGGTGTCGGCGCTGATCAGTTCCAGCTTGGCCTTCAGGCCGCCATAGATGGTGTAGTCGTAGGCGCTGAACTTGACCATTGCCGGCTGCCCCGGGTGCAGGAAGGCAACGTCCTGCGGGCGCACCCTGGCTTCGATCAGCAGATTGTCTTCCAGCGGTACGATCTCCAGCAGGTCGCTGCCTGGCTGGACCACGCCACCGATGGTGTTGACCTTGAGCAGCTTGATGATGCCATGCACCGGCGAAACCACCGTGGTGCGCGTGACCCGGTCATCGATGGCGATGCTTGATGCAGTGATTTTCGACAGGTCGGTGCGTTTCTCGTTGAGCTCCTTGGCCGCTTCCGAACGGAAACCGGCTTCCGATTCTTCGATCTTGCTCTTGATCTCCGCTACCGCCGCCTCGGCGCGGGGAATGGCCAGGGTGGTGGCGTTCAGCGAACCACGGGCTTCCACGGTGCTGCGCTTGAGGCGCAGGATCTCCACGGGGGAAATCGCCCCGGTGCCCACCAGCGGCGTCGACATGTTCAGTTCTTGCTGTAGCAGGGCCAGCGCCGAGCGGTACTGCTCGGCCTTGGAGCGGAACTCGGCCAGCTCCTGGGTCTTCTGCCGTAGTTGCTCGTTGAGGGTCTGCTTCTCGCTGGTCAGGCGGCGTTGCCGGGACTGGTACAACGACAGCTCGTCCTCGGCTACCTGCGGCGCTTTGCTGCGTACTTCTTCAGAGACTTCAAAGGGGCGCCCCTCAGCCTCGGCCGACAGGCGTTCGACCTGGGCGGTGAGGGCATAGCGATCCGCTTCGCTCTCGCCTTTGTTGGACAGAAAGCGTGTGTCGTCGAGGCGCAGCAAGGTATCGCCCTTGTTGACCATCTGTCCTTCGCGAACAAAGATCTCGGTGACGATGCCGCCTTCCAGGTTCTGGATCACCTGCACCTTGCTCGACGGGATCGCCTTGCCTTCGCCCATGGTGACTTCATCCAGCACCGCGAACCAGGCCCAGGTCAGGGCCACCAGCAACAAGGCGGCCGCCAGCCATACGGTGATGCGCGACAGGCGCGGCGAGTCCTGCAATGTTGCGCCGGCCACGTCCGGCATGTAGTCGCGTTCGGCGGTTTTGCCGAAGCTCTGGAAGTAACTGCGCAAGCCTTGGCTGATGGACATGACGAGATCCCCTAGATGGCCGAACCGACCCGGCCTTTGCGCAGTGCATCGATAACCGCTTCCTTCGGCCCGTCGGCCACCACCTTGCCGTTGTCCAGCACCAGCAGGCGGTCGACCAGACTGAGCATCGAAGTACGGTGGGTGACCAGCAGCAGGGTCTTGCCCTGGACCCAGCCATGCAGGCGTTGGCGCAGTTGGTCTTCGCTGGCGTTGTCCATGTGGCTGGTGGGTTCGTCGAGGATCATGATCGGCGGCTCCAGCAGCATCGCCCGGGCCAGCAGCACAGACTGGCGCTGGCCACCGGACAGCAACTGACCGCGTTCACCGACCGGGCGATCGAAACCTTGTGGATGCTGGCGCGCCAGTTCACTGACGCCAGTCAGCTCGGCAACTTCCAGCATGCGTGCATCACTCACATAGCGCGCGCCGAGGGTGAGGTTGTCGCGCAGACTGCCGGCCAGCAGCGGCAGGTCATGGGCGACATAGCCGATCTGATTGCGCAGGTCGGCGATGTCGAGTTGGCGCAGGTCGAGATTGTCGAGCAGGATCTGTCCTTCGTCCGGCGCATAAAAGCCCATCAACAGGCGGGCCAGGGTGCTTTTGCCCGAGCCGCTGCGGCCGATGATGCCGATGCGCTCGCCAGGTTTGACGCTGAAACTCACGGCATTGAGCGCTGCAGCGTTCTGCCCGGTATAGCGAAAACTGACATGGCTGACTTCAAGGGCGCCGTGCAGCTGGGTGCGCTCCAGCGGTTGCTGCCCTGCCTGACGCTCTTGCGGTAGGGCCATCAACGCGTCGGTACTGCGCATGGTCAGCTGCGCCTGCTGATAACGGGTAATCAACCCGGCGATCTGGCCCAGCGGGGCCAGTACGCGGCTGCCGAGCATGTAGCTGGCAACCAGGGCACCGACACTGAGGTTACCGGCAATGATGCTGTAGACCCCGGCGACAATGGTCGCCATGCCGCAGAACTGCTGGATGAACAGCGTGCCGTTGGTGGCCAGCGCCGACAGGTTGCGGGCATGGGCGTCGAGGCGGGTGAGGGCGCCGTGGGTGCTTTCCCATTGGTACTGACGCTCGCTTTCGGCACTGCAGGCTTTAAGGGTTTCCAGGCCGCCGAGGGTTTCGATCAGCAGGGCCTGGCGCACCGCCCCCAGGGCCAAGCTCTTTTGCACGGTGTCGCGCAGACGTACCTGAATCAGCAGGGCGAAGATAATGGTGACGGGAAAGGCAACCAGCGGAATCACCACCAGCCAGCCGCCGAGCAGGCCGATCACCAGGAGCATCAGCACCACGAAGGGTAGGTCGATGACGCTGGTCAGGGTCACGGCGGTGAGAAATTCGCGCAGGCCCTGGAAGTCATGGATGCTTTGCGCAAAACCACCGATGGTGGCCGGGCGGGCTTTCATCGACATGCCGGTGATGCGCTCGAACAATGTCGCCGAAAGAATCAGGTCAGTCTTTTTCCCGGCCTGATCCAGCAGGTGGGCGCGCACCACGCGCAGAACCAATTCGAACAGGGTGCCGATCAACAGGCCGACCACCAGCACCCAGAGGGTCGAGATGGCCTGGTTGGGCACGACCCGGTCGTAAGTCTGCATGACGAACAACGGTACCATCAGGCCGAGCAGGTTGATCAACAAACTGGCCAGCAGCGCATCGCTGTAAAGCCAGCGTGACAGTTTCAGGGTGTCGCGGAACCAGGCATTGACCCGCGGCATCAACGGCGCGCGCAGGTCTTCGAGCTCATGCCGGGGACGGGCGAACAGCGCTTCGCCGCTATAGGCCTCGGCCAGTTCCTCGCGGCTGACCCATTGTTCGCCACCTTCCGCCTCGCTGGGCAGGATCAACGCCTTGCCGTCATCGCCCCAGCGCCGCAGCACGGCGCAGCGGCCCTGTTTGAGCAGCAATAGCACTGGCAGGTTGAGCGCTGAAATAGCGTCCAGTTCCCGGCGCAGCACGCGCGCCTGCAAACCGGCGCGGGCGGCGGCGCGTGGCAGCAGGTCGAGGCTCAAACGCTGCTGGGCCAAGGGCAGGCCGGCACTCAGGCCGGCACGGCTGAGCGTGCAACCGTGCAGCTTGCAGAGAATCAGCAAACCATCGAGTAACGGGTCATCGAAACTCAGGCGCGGATCCGCCGCCGAGCTCGCAGGTTGCATGCTGGTCACAATGGCCTACTCCTGCAGCAGATTGCGGCTTAGCGCATGTCGGGCAGACGTGCTTCGCTTTTCACTTCACTCTGGGCAATCGCCTCAGGCGGCAGCGAGATGCGTTGCTTGTTCAGCAGTTCACCCATGTTGGCCAACACCCGGTACATCGAGAATTCCTCGATATAGCGCACCTCGGTGTAGCGGCGGTTGGCGTTGTACAGCTCGTTTTCACTGTCGAGCAAGTCGAGCAGGGTCCGTTGACCGAGGCCGAACTGATCCTGGTAAGCCGCGCGCACCCGGGTAGTGGTGTCAGCGTATTCGCGGGCGGTCGGGGTTTGCTTGCGGGCGTTGGTCATGGCGTTCCAGGACAGTGCCAGGTCCTCGTTGAGGGTGCGCAAGGCATTGTTGCGGATGTCCATGGCCTGGTTGATCTTGTGCGCATCCGACTGCAGGCGGGCCTTGTCGCTGCCGCCGCGGAACAGGTTGTAGCTGAGCTCGACACCGGCTTGCCAGTCATTGTTGTCGTGACCGACCTGGCCTGCGGTGTTGTTGTTGGCGCCGGTGGCCAATACCGCATCCAGGCGCGGATAGAACGGTGATTTGGCCACTTCGTACTGCTGCTCGGCGGCTTGCACATCAGCCTGGGCCGACTTCAGGTAGGGGTTGTGCTCAAGCATGTCCTGACGTGCGTCGAGCAAGCTGGCAGGCATCTCGCCCTTGATGGTGACCGGCGTTTCCAGCTCGTCGGGGACGCGGCCGATGACACTGTAGAAATTGGCTTCGGCATCGGCCAGGTCGACTTCGGCGGTGTACAGGTTGTTTTCCGCCAGGGCGCGACGGGCGGTGGACTGGTCAAGGTCGGCGGTGCTGCCTACACCCCGTTCGCTCCGCAAACCGATCTGGTCGTTGACACGCAGGTGAGCCTGCAGGTTGTTCTTGGCCAGGGTCACCAGCTCCCGGCGCTTGAGCACCTCCAGGTACACCTCGACAGCGCGCAGGCTGATGCTTTGGGCGGTTGCCTGGGTGTAGTAGGCGCGGGAGTTGACCACCGCTTCGGTACGGCCGACTTCGTTCGAGGTGTTGAAACCGTCGAACAGCATCTGCCGCAAGCGCAGGTCGGACTGGGTGTAGTTCAGGGTTTCCTTGTTGTGATTGGATGTGCCGTCGGGGTTGGTGAAGCGAGTATTGGTGTTATCCGACTTCTGCCGACCGTAGCCGGCAACCAGGTCGACGCGCGGGTACCAGCCGCCTTTGGCAACCTTGACGTCTTCGTCTGCGGATAAGCGATTGTTACGGCTGGCGTTGATTTCCGGATGTTGGTCCACGGCGCTTTGAACAGCTTCCGTAAGCGACATCGCCTGAGCATTGGCACATGCCATGGCCAATAGAATTGCGCCGGTGATGGGGGTCAAAACGCGCATGGGGTACTTCTCCCTGATCTCAAATTTGGGTGCTGCTGTCGTCATATTTTTGACGAACTTTTAAGGTCAAACCGTTTCAGGCTTGTAACAACAGAGCTAAGAACATTTATAAGGCGAGCTAAGAAGAATTTTTCATAAGAGTTATGCGAAAAAAAACTTATGCGGTCTAAGGAATCCACGACATTGTTCATATCAGGCGACCCGTTGATACGGCGCTAGAGTCCATTTTTCGGGCGCCAGAGAAAGTTCAGTTTTTTTTGCGGCAAAGGGCACGGATGTAGCGGAGGGGATGGAGGAAGATCAGTTGTTGGCGACAATTTTTTGGCAGATGCCAAATCGCCAGCTCGTTTTCCACGTTCACAAAGTGTCTGGCAGGCGAAGGTGTTGATTTCATTGAAATCGACCTTCGCCTTCAGCGCTTTCCAGGTGTTGGCCCGGGGCAGGCGCCGTAGGCCGACCACGCGAGATTCAGGGTGCTTTTCTGCGAAAAACCGTTCCGCAGCGGAGGAGAGCGCTCATGGCCAAGTTAATCGGTATTGTCAGCAAAGTAGTCGGAGAGGTCTTCGCCGTCGCCAATGACGGGACACGTCGGGTGCTGGCCGAAGGTGACCGGCTGTTTGCCGGCGAGCAGTTGCAGACGGGGGCAGCCGGTGCGGTGGCCGTGCATCTGCAAAATGGTGCCGAATTGACCCTGGGCCGTGACAGCAGCCTGGCGATGTCCCCGCAGTTGCTGGTTAACCAGGCGCCTCAAGTCGATGCGCCGCAGGCACCGGCGCCCAGTCAGGCGCAACTCACCGATGTGGAAAAACTCCAGCAAGCCATCGCCTCGGGCGCTGACCCGAGCCAGGATGCCGATCCGACGGCGGCCGGTCCCGGGAGTGGGGGCTCGTCGGGTGCGCTGGGCGGTGGTCATTCCTTTGTCATGCTTAGTGAGGTGGGCGGTCGGGTTGACCCGGTCATCGGATTCCCGACAGCGGGTTTCAACGGCTTTGTCGAAGTGCCAGAGCTGGATGTCGGTGATCTCAATAACAACAATGACGCGCTGCAGCCATCGCCACCGCTACCGGTGGTCAACAACCCGGTCACTATCGAAGGTTTGCAGGTTGATGGAGGCGAGCTGAACCTCAACGAAGCCAACCTGGTCCAGGGTTCGGCAAGCGATCCCGCCGCCTTGACCCGGACCGGCAGTTTTACTGTGGTGGCGCCGGATGGTGTGTTCAACCTGAATGTCGGTGGCATCAACGTCGTCACCGCTGGCGCGGTGACCGGTGTGGGTCAATCCATCACTACCGGGTTGGGCAACGTGTTGACCATCACCGGTTACGATGCTGCGACCGGTGTGGTCAGCTACAGCTACACCTTGAGCACCACCGAGACACATCCGGACGGCGCTGGGGCCAATGCACAGGGCGAGAGTATCAGCGTCCTGGTCAGCGACACCGATGGTGATGTGGCCAGTGGTTCGCTGGATGTCAACGTCATCGACGATATGCCGCATGCGGTAGCGGACAGCAATGCGGTGACAGCCACCGAGAGCCAGCTGACCCTGACCGGCAACGTGCTGAGCAACGATGTGCAGGGCGCCGACCGCATTGCCAGCGGCCCGATCACCCCGCAGACCATCACCGGTACCTACGGCACCCTGGTACTGGCCGCCGATGGTTCCTACACCTACACCCTGAACACCAGCGACCCGGACTTCATCAACCTGAAAGGCGGCGGTACGGGTGTCGAAAACTTCACCTACACCCTCAAGGATGCCGACGGCGACAGCAGCACGGCGACGTTGAAGATCGATGTCAGCAACCTAAACGACCCGGTAACCCTTAACGGCCTGAATATCGAAGGCGGCGAGCTGACCGTCTACGAGAAAAACCTCAGCGACGGCAGCAACCCGAATGGCTCGGCCCTGACCCAGGGCGGCAGCTTCACCGTGAGCGCCGCGGATGGCCTGCAGACCCTGACTGTCGGCGGTATTACCGTGGTCGCTGGTGGCAATGCAGTCGGCTTCCCGCAATCGGCTACCACGCCGCAAGGCAACACCCTGACCATCACGGGCTACAACGCCAGCACCGGGGTGGTGACTTACACCTACACGCTGCTCGACAACGAAGCGCATAGCAGCGGTGACGGCACCAGCTTGAGCGAAAGCTTCACGGTGGTAGCCACTGATAGCGATGGCAGCAGTGCCAACGGTTCGATCGATGTGA